>Ga0255183_1000065_pt1 | contig 48390 bp, 39 predicted proteins | sample Atl_UVDOM_RepB_8_FD_183638 | JGI IMG/M metagenome (GOLD analysis project Ga0255183, IMG submission 183638) | Freshwater microbial communities from Altamaha River, Georgia, United States - Atl_UVDOM_RepB_8d | ecosystem: Environmental > Aquatic > Freshwater > River | place: USA: Georgia...
AATTTCTGTCTTTACATACTATGCCTACACAGGATATTTTGCAGAAAACGGTGGAAGAATCCGTGCTGCTAACGGAAACTGTTCTTATGGTTATTTTGGTGCAGTAGCCGAAGGTTATGATTTAGTAGAAGATCCGATTAGTGCAACAGTAGACAATCAAACATTTGAAGCAACCGCAAGCGTCCAACAGTCATTTGGTATAGAAGCATCACTGTTAAAATTACAATACAGCAATGCTGGAATTGAATATATCCAAACTGTAACAAACTTGTTAAACTATAGCAATAACTTCTTAGGAACAGGGTGGACAACAGATGGAAATATTAATCTAGCTAAAAATTTAATTAGTCCTAATGGGTTAAATGACGGCTGGACACTAACTGGTACAACATCAAATACTGATAGTTCTTATATCTATAAAAACATAACAATTCCTCCGCAAGGTGCTGTTTACACTAACTTAGCAGGATCAAATGTTTCAGGAAGTGGTTCAGGTGCAACATTTGACGTTACAGTTAGTGCTACAAGTTATAGCGTTATTGTATCACTATCTGGTTCAGGCGGAAGCGGTTACGTTTTAGGAAATCAAATTACTATTTACGGAAGCCAAGTAGGTGGTCTCGATGGCGTAAACGATATTACTTTAACTGTAGCAAGTCTAGTTGGTTCAACTATTATTACTGTAACTGCAACGGGTACTGTTCCTGCTGGATCTGCTTTACGATATACATTTAGTATCCATGCAAAGAAAGCTACTTCAAACACGTTTGATTTATATGCAATCTTTTCAGGATCTAGTACACGAACAAGTTACATATCATGGAACTTTAATACAGAAACTTTAACAGCAGGCAACGGTGGCGATGGCGGATTAACACCGACAACTGCATTTAGAGGAGTAGAATATCTTAATGATGATTGGTACAGAATTTGGTTCAGTGTATATGACACTAGTGCTTTAAATAATACTGTGCAATTAAGAATTTATCCAAGAAGCCAACTTGGTGTAACAGGAGCTACGTCTTTTTACGGAGCACAAGTTGAAATTGGAAGCTCTCCTAGATTCTATCTGTCAACTACTACTGGCTTATACGATGCTTATGCTGATTATATTATTAGTGGTGCAGGTATTAACGCTCAATTAGTAGCTGATGAGACAAGATCTAATAGTATTTTCCAAGCAAGAATAACTGACCCAGGGTCTGGCGCTGGAGGTTCTGGCTACTTAACATCAAGCAACAACGCACAGGGAGGAAATAGTTCTTTTATTACACTTGCTCAAGCAGACATCAATACTGCTGCAAACTATAACGGAATGCGAATTTTTATTAACAGCGGTACTGGAGCTGGACAATATGGTTTTATTTCAAACTATGATGAAAATTCAAAAATAGCGTATGTTCTTAAAGAATCTGTTACTCCACTAACTGTTTCTTCTGCGTCCACTGCCGACGATTCGTTTAGTTTAGGAGACTTAACGGATGATATTAATACACTTTATGTCGATCAACCAGTTCAATTTATTCCAACATATTATAGCACTTCTGTTGTTAATACCTCAGAAGAATCATATAGTATTATTAGTATAGTTGGCGGCACAACAAACACTATGGCTATTTCAGATACTGCTGTTTTATATTACAATATGCCAATTAAATTTAGTGGTAATATTCCTGAAACAGCAGGAGTAATTTCAAATTACACATACTTTGTAGCAGAAATAGTCGATGATTATTATTTTAAAATTTCAAGTACGTCTTTTGGACCAGTGCTTCCATTAACTTCTAGTACCCCAACAGGAATGAATATTGATATTCCGTCAAATACTAGTTTCTTAAAAGTAACTTCAACAAGCGGCATGTCTGCAAATATGCCAATTCAGTTTACAGGTACAGCACTTGGCGGTGTTACACTTGGACAAATTTACTACATTAATGATGTAATTGATTCAGTAAGGCTTGCGATTTCTACAGTATTACTAACTCCTGTTGTAACTGCAACAGACTCGTCAACAAATAGGCTAACAGTTAGTGCTACTGGAAGTCTTTCTCCACTGAGCCCAATTACATTCTCAGAACCAACTATTGGCGGAATATTTGCTGATACAAAATATTACATTAGTAAAATAACTAGCGGAACTTCTTTTAGAATTGCAGAAAGCATTTTAACGGTTACTGTTTCGCATACTGCATTTAGTACTAACTTGATAACTTGTGACAATACATCAGGATTTGTTCCAGATAATCCAATTAAATTTACCGGTAATGGTTTTGGTGGTATTAATGCAGAACAGACTTATTACATTCTAGCTGTTAACGACTCAACTACATTTACTGTAGCAAGTTCTGTTGGCGGATCAAGTATTCCGTTAACTACAGCTGATGGATATATGACTGCAAGAACATGTCCAGCTGAATATAGTGTCATAACTGATGCAGGTTCAATGAATGGTAAAACAACTTTTGCAAAAACAACTTTATCAAGAGGTTCAGGTGCAACTATGAATGCTGTGTTTTCAACACCAGTATTTGGAGGCGTAGATCAAGGAACAACCTATTACATTAAAACAATTACTCCAGGAATACCTAACAAGATACAAGTATCTGCAAGTCCAGGCGGCGCTGTGTTGAATCTAACCACAGGAACAGGTACAATGAAAATTGGAGAAGTTGGTTGGGACCACGTTAATCTTGGAACACAACCAGCAGTTGCATTTGATACAACAACATTGTATTATATTGAGCCTCGTCTAACGTTTGCAGAGCCAACATTTAGTCAAACATCTACAACATTGCCAACAGCTGGCGTAGGAACAACTTATGTAGCAGTGGCTTACGGAGATAATTATTGGATTGCTGTTCCAAATGGAAACACTACTATTGCAGGATCTCCAAATGGATCAACTTGGACTACATATACACTACCAGTAACTAGTCCACAAACATGGACTGACATTTGTTACGGAAATACCGCGTGGGTATTGATAGCCAGTGCAACAGATAAAGTTTTATATTCATTCTCAAAAGGCCAATCTTGGAAAACAGGAACATTACCAAGCAGCAGTAACTGGTCAAGTGTGGCGTATTCGAATGGAATATTTGTTACTGTTGCATCAGGAACCTCCAATGCAGCCTACTCAACTAATTACGGTGCATCTTGGACCGCAAGTACATTGCCTGGTGCTACTGCTACATGGACTAATGTTGCTGCCGGAGCTGGAAAATTTGTTGTATTAGGTAATAATACTACACGAGCATTATTGAGTACCGACGGCGGAGCAACATGGAGTGAATATGTCCTACCTCTTGCAGCAACTTGGACAAAAGTATCCTACGGTAACGGAAGATTTGTTGCTACATCTAATACAGCAGGAAATCCGGTTTATAGTTTTGATGGCGTAACATGGTATCAATCACCATATAGTATAGCTGTTGATGTCCTTGCATACGGAAATGGTGTGTTCTTAGGCTTAATAAGCGGCGGCTCGTACGGATGGCAAAGTGAAGACGGCCTTGTTTGGAAGAAGAAAACAACTTCAGTAATTTCATACGAAGACGCTGCATTTGGATTTGCATCAACACATCCAGGAAGATTTGTAACTGTAGCAGGTTCAGCAATAGGTAGTTACATTATAACTGGCGCAAGAACAAAAGGTCGTCCAATTGTTGAAAATGGTATTGTTACTTCTGTAACTGAATTTGAGACAGGCGGCGGCTATCTTGCAGCACCAGCAATAACATTATTTGACCCTAACGTTACTACTGCAGCCAGCATTATTCCTAGGTTAGGTAATGGTGTTCTAAGCGCACCAACATTCATTAATGCAGGTGAAGGATATAACACTAGCTCAACAACTATTATTATTAACGGAAGTGGATACGCACAAGAATATCAAACAGGATTAGCTTTACGAGTTAGTAACTTAACCCAACTACCAAGACCAGGAGATGACCTAGTTGTCAACGGAAACAGTACAATCTATAAAGTTACAAATGCAACAATATTAAACGGAACCAGTGCACCTAATTTAACTGCTGAAATACAAATTTCTCCAGATATGAGTGTTGCACTAAGCCCTGATCACGCAACCTCACTGATTATTAGAGAGCGTTACAGTCAGTGCCGCTTAACAAATCACGATTTCTTGAATATTGGTTTTGGTACAGAACGTCAATCAGGTTATCCAAACCCAGTACCTGAAGAAACTACTCTTCAATCACAGAATCAAACTATTGAAAATAATTACGGTCGTGTATTCTACACAAGTACAGACCAAGACGGTAATTTTAAAGTTGGTAGTTTGTTTGGTGTTGAACAGGCAACGGGTATTGTTACGTTAAGTGCTAGTCAATTTGGACTAACTGGTTTGGAAACACTTACACTCGGTGGTATTGCAGTTGGTGGAAGTAGCGTTGTAATTACACAATTTAGTACAGATGCTACGTTTGTTGCTAACAGTGACACAATCATCCCAACACAAAAAGCAGTTAAATCTTATTTAACAGCACGTTTAAGTCAGGGCGGTTCTAATACGTTTACTGGTAATACAACCGCAGGTAGTGTTACAATCGGAGGACCTAATCAGATCGGAAGTACTATTCCTGTGGGAACACCAGGTTATGGTGTTTATATGCTTAATAGAGTCAGTTTTACTGGACTAGAAACAGGTATGGTTGATGGAGATATGCCCGCATTTGACTTCTTCTTGCGCGGCAAAGGATTTGAAAGGTTGGTTGACCCAAATCGCATTATAAGATAACGCATTGATTATAATGTCAGATTATGGTTTAGATAAATATGATATCAAAGGAATAGAATAAAATGGCAGAATTTATACTAGGTAGAATTAAGTTTGTTTACAGAAACAACTGGGCAAGCTCTACAGCGTATGTAGTTGACGATGTTGTAACTAAAGGCGGAAAAACCTTTATTTGTATTGACAACCATACATCAAGTTCAATATTCGAAACAGACTACGATCCAAATCCAGCCTTATCAAAGTGGAATTTGTTAGCAGACGGTCAACAGTGGAGAGCAGACTGGTCTGCAAGCACCGACTATAACGAAGGAGACTTGGTTAAGTATGGCGGCTTAGTTTACATTTGTAACACACCACACACTTCTGCCACATATACTAGTCCTACATGGTTAGGGTTAGAACAAGATCAAGCCAAGTGGGATGTATTTGCTACATCTCTTGATTGGAAAGGCAGTTGGTCTACAAGTACAAGATATAAAGTAAACGACATTGTATCTTATAATGGATATACATATATTTGTATAACTAAACATATTTCAGCAGCAACTGCTAGCCTAGGGCTTGAAAATGACCAAGGCAAGTGGCAAACAGTTAATCCAGGTATAAAATATCTAGGTTCTTGGGTAAGTTTAGGCTCATCTTACAGATATAAATTAAACGACTTAGTAAAATACGGTGCCGATCTATGGATCTGTACCGCTGCACACACATCAACTGCAAACTTTGAAGACGGCAGCTGGTCAATTTTCTTAAACGGTTTTGAATTTGAAAACAGTTGGAGCAATTCTACCACTTATCAGATTGGTGATATTGTAACTTACGGTGGTTATAGCTATGTTGCAAAACAAAATCACACAGGCAAAAAACCATCAGCAGAACCAACCTACTGGGACGTATACACAACAGGATTCAGCTTTGAGGGCGACTGGAATAATTTAACAACTTACAAAATAGGTAGTGTTGTCCGTAACGGAGGATACACATATCTTGCAGAACTTGACTGTCCTAGCATCAGTTCAACTGCAACAGCTACAACAGTATCTACAGACCCAACAAATCCAAATACAATTTCTGCTGACACTACAGGCTTTGTTGCAGGAATGATTGTATACTTTGGAAGTTCATTTGGCGGCATCGTTGCAAACACAAAATATTACATTTTAAGTTCAGGTTTAACTGGATCTAGATTTAAAATAAGTACCGTTGCTGGCGGATCACCAGTCACACTAACAACTACTACTGGTCAAAGCGTGAGCATTACTGTTGCTCCAGAACCAGAAAATACAACATATTGGTCAAAATTAAATTCAGGATTTAAGTGGAGAAATAATCCAGCTACATATACAGCAGTTGCTGGTACAGTTCAAGGATCAAGTCTTGGTATTAATCAAACATTTGATATAACAAGAACAGGAACTGTATATAGTGTAACTGTAAATAATGGCGGAAGCTATTTTGTTGCAGGTGATCAGATTAAAATTTTAGGAACCGCACTAGGCGGAATTAGTCCTGCAAACGATTTATTAATTACTGTAAGTACTGCTTCTTCTGGTGTTATTACAGCAGTAACACATGAAGGTATAAGTGTAACATGGACATCAGGAACACTTTATGTTCTTGGGGATGTTGTTTTCTTTGGAGCAAGCAGCTATACATGTATACAAGAACATGTTGGATCTACAGGAACTCGTCCAGATAACGACATAACTGCAACTTATTGGAACATTGTTTCTGTTGGTGCAGAAATTGCAACATTAACTACAGCAGGTGACACACTTTACTATAGCCCTATTGGACCAACAAGACTACCAATTGGCCGCGACGGCCAAGTGCTTCGTGTTAAAGACGGATATCCAAGTTGGGAAACATACGGGCATGTTTTCAATGCTGTGTATGTTGGTCCTACTGGCGTAGACTTGCCTTATCCTCAAAGCGGATTTAGTATTGACCAGCCATGGAAAACTGTTAGATATGCCTGCAAACAAATTGAAGAAGGTTATCGCAATCCACAAGCAAAACATATACTGCAAACAAACAAAACATTTTTAATTAAAGAAGCATTCAATTATCTTGAATACACATATAAAGCTTCAGTTACAGGAACTTCTAGCGGTTCATTCTTAACAGCAGATACTTCTAAATTAAATTTAAAAATGCCTATAGTGTTTGAAGATCAAACAGGCAGTCTAACATTAAATTCAAGTGCAATTAACTCAAGCACAACTTACTATGTCAAAGCTATTGTATCTAATACTAGCTTTACAGTTTCATCAACACCAACTGGTTCTGCATTAGTAGCAGCAGGTACTGGAACTGCAACTGCAAAATTTAGTTACAACAAATCAAAAGCAAAACGAGATGCTGGAATTGTAATTGAAGGTTTAATATATGATATAAGTCGTGGAGGAAATTATAAAACTACTGCAAATACTTTAGCATTTTATGATTCAACAGGAACAGCTTATATCACGACAAATACAGAACTTCAAATTACACAATTTATACAAAGTCATGCGTATTTGAAATCAATATTACCGTATGTGCTATCAAATACTGTTGTGCCAACCAGTTATCAAACACTAAACAGCGATACAGACCCAGTTTACCAAATTCGTGATACTGATTACACAGCAGAAAGTGATGTTGCAAGTACCGTTAGTGAATTAATGGACATTTTAATTGATGGTTTAACACAAGGTGATACATCAACTACAGCTATTGCAAAAACACCAAACACAACTATTAATATAAAAACAGGTACCTATTTGGAAGTCCTACCTATTGTAGTTCCTGAATATACAGCACTAGTTGGCGATGAACTACGTTCAACTGTTGTTCAACCAAAAGGTGGTAACGATATCTTAATCAACGATCAGCCAAAAACTAAGAGTGCATTAGAACGTGTTAAAGCAGTATTACCAAGCGTTTTATCTAACACAACTGTGTCAGTGAGTTCAGGAAACACAGCAACACAAGAATTTTTATACACAGCAAATGATAATACTCTAACCGCAAGTATAACAAACAACACTAATGTAATGGTCACTTGTATTGTTGACGGTGATAATTTTAGTTCTGCATCGCCAACAGCAGTTCTTCCAACACCAACTGGCGGAACCGGCAATGCATATACAGCAGGCTATTTTAACGCAGCAAGATTAATTAAACTTAATAGAGCATTGATTATTGATGAAGTTCAATATTTGATGAACTCAACTTACGGTACATTATGGAACACAACATTTACAGCAACACAGCGAGCACAAACACTAAGAGATGCTGGTTATATCGTTGATGCTGTTGTATATGATTTGACTTATGGTGGAAATCTAGCAACTGTTATTGCCGGACGCTCATATTACAGCAATGGAAGCATTGTAGTTCCAACAAGTAAAACAGAAACTCTGGCATGTCAAGCACGTATTAAAGATATTATTGACAATATTGCACAAGGGTTAACTACTGGTTGGACAAAATACAGTTCTATAGCTCAAGATACTAGCGGTACAGCTGGTACATTAGTAGCCGCACAATTTGCACAAGCTCGTGTTCAAGAAATATACGATGCAACTAATACTGGTACAGCACCAACAACTACTGCACCAGACATTACATGGGTAAGCGCATCAAAATTAGCTGCAAATACAGCTATTGTTGCAGCAACAACTGATATACAAGCTGAAACACAACAGTGGATTCAAGATGCATATCCACTACTACCTTACAATATAACAACATGCGATAGAGATATTGGTTATTTTATTGATGCACTTCGTTACGATATGATGTTCGGTAGTAATTATCTAAGCATTAAAAACGGTGAATCATATCGCCGAGCATTGACATCATCGCAGTTTGTCATTGACAATCAGCTTGAAGCTGAAGTAGGTATGATTGGTTTCTTAAGTGCCGCACTAAAGGAAATAACTGGAGGCGGAACATCAGGTAGTGCTGGTAGTTTCCGTGCAATTAGAAGAGTTGAAAGCGCAGCAAAAACTGTTTACAACATCATTTCTTCTGGATTTACAAGAGTTCCAAGTATTCAATTTACAACTCCAACAGGATACAATACTTCCACTCTAACAAATACAGCATACGCTGCAACAGGCTATGCTACAGGAGACACATCTAACTTTGGTGACGGTAAAGCACAGATAGTTCAAAACTACGATTTTATTGTAGCAGATACATTACAATATTATGCAAATGGAGCATACGGTGGTGTATGGACATCTACTACCACCGAAGGCCGTGATAAAGGTAAACGAGATATCAAATATATCTTAGATGCGATCCAACATGACATGACCTACGGTGGTAACTATCAAGCATCAATTGCCGGTAGTGCATACTATAGTTCTTACTTACTAAACATTAGTGAAGCAGAAAAACCTGCGTTCATTGATTTGTTTGGTTTTATGAAAACACTAATTGGTAAGATTGTTCGAAAAGACGCTATTGTTGCACAATCAGGAAACACAGTAACTAGAGTTACGACAGGTACAGCAGGTAGTGCTGCCGCTGGAGCATTTGCAGAAGATAGAGTTCAAAACGTAATTGATTGGATTACTAACGGCGAAGCACCAACACAAGTAGCACCATACTACGGTTGGGCAAGTACAACGCTACAGAACGCCTATGCTGCTGTACAAACAAAACGTTCAGAGATTGCTGCAGACGCAACAAGTTGGGTGCAGAAAAATTACCAAAGTGTTGTTCTTGATTTAGTTTTAACAACACGAGATGCCGGACTAGTTGTTGACGCCATTGCTTACGATATGGTATTAGGTACAAACTTTAATGCTTTAAGTGCAGGTAGAAGATATCTAGCAGGTACTACTTCAACTGAAGCATTACTAAACGGACCTGAAAAAGATCCAACACTTGGCGCAATTGATTTTATTAAATTTAAAACTAAAACTATTGCAGCCTATGGTGCTGTTGCACAAACACAGTCTATTCTATCTGACATTATCAACAAAACATCATCTAATTTTACACCAAAATTAGCTATGATTGAACCTGTTCTTCCAGCAGCGTCTTACTCAGCAGTTTCGGGAACTAACGTTGTTGGTTCGGGTTCAAGTGCAACATTTAACTTTGTCAGAACTGCCGCAGGATTTACCGCAAGTGTAAATGCTGCTGGTTCAGGTTATGCCGCAAATGATCAAATTAAGATTCTAGGATCTAATATTGGTGGTGCAACACCTGCTAACGATATCACAGTTCTTGTAACTGCTGTATCAGGTTCTGGAATTACTACAGTTAAAGTGTTAACAGATAGAGAAGCAGTTGTTCTTTTAGAAGATAACAGAGATTTCTTGTTATCAGAAGTTATTGCCTATATTGATTATACATATCCAACACTAGTTTATAATAAAGATTTAACAGTTAGAGATGCTGGTTATATTCTTGATGCAGTACACTACGATTTGTTGTATGGCGGTGATTTTGCTAGCCAGCAAGCCGGTCAAGCATATTACAGTTTTGGAACTAGTGAAATTAGTAGTTATGTTAAAACTGCTACACTAGCAGCAATTAACAGACTAAAGACAACAGCAAAACAAGTTATTCAAAATACTAGTGTAACAATAACCACTGGTAACACTAAAACACAAGTGTTTAAGAATGGTGCTCAATTGCAAGGTAGCTCTGCTACAGCAACAATGATTGATGCATTAATCACTAAGATCTACAATTATGTAGATTTAGGATTAACCAGCGGAGCACCAAGTATTACTGTTACAACTATTGCAACTGGCGACACATTTACATCTAACGCACACGGTCTTGCAAACGGTGATTATATTGTAAATGAAGGTGCTGATGCAAATGGATTAGTAAGCGGCACAAGATACTATGTAGTAAGTGCAAGTACAAATACATTTAAACTTGCGGCTACTTATGGAGGAACAGCGTTAACTTCATTTACTAACGGAACAGGATTAACATTATCACTACACTATACTAATAATCCATATATTGGTTGGGTAAGTACAGATTTACAAACACAGTATTCAACATTGATGGCGGCAAGAAGCACTCTTACAACAGATGTTGTCAGCTGGATTGATACAAATTATCCTAATTTAGTATACGATACTGCTTTAGCAGCACGAGATGCTGGATTAGCTGTTGATGCAGCCTGCTTTGACTTTATGTTCAATAGCAATTTTAGAGGTGTAAAAGGTGCACAATCTTATGCTCGTCCACAATCCTCTGCTTTATTAAAAGGAATTTTAGCAAAAGCAACCAGAGAATCGTTCAAATATCTAACAGAACAAATTTTAGATGATTTAACAGATGCAACTGCAATTACAAGAGCAAGAAAATCTTTAACTTATGTTATTGATTATCTAGCAGGCAAGAGTGTTGATGAAGATACCGAACTAAACGGAACAACAACCTACAACGTAAATGAAGGTGTGTTGCGTGGTGTTGAAATCTTAAGAGCTAATACTAATTTCTTAGCTAATGAATCTTCAGCTTGGGTAATTAGAACATTTGGCGGTACTGCAACCTCAACATCAAGCAGCGGAAACTTAATAACAACAAGCAGCTCACACAAACTGTCTGTTGGTGATCCAGTTAAGTTTTCTTATACAGAGTTAAATTTTGTTGCTACAAGTAGTAGTTCAACTACTAATAGATTTGTTTTAAACAGTACAACAGGTATTGTTATTGGCATGCCAGTGACATTTGCTGGAACTCCATTATTTGGAGGAATTGTAAATTCAACAGTTTATTATGTCGACAGCATTGCTGGAAACGAAATTTCAATTAGAGCAACTAATGGCGGATCAACCTATGCTCTAATTGATGGAACAGGAATTATGTCTGTTACTGTTGGAGGACTAATGGGCGGACTTTCAACATCTACTACCTATTATGTCTTAACAACTCCAAGTGTAACAACATTAACAGTAACAGAAACACAATTTGATTCTACCCCTGTAACATTGACAAGCATGGTTGGATCAATGCATGTTGGTTACGCATTTGATGAAACATCATGCAAACGTGACATGACAGAATTTGTAAATGCCCTAGTGTACGATACACAATATACAGGTAATTACAAATCTAAGAGAGCAGCTATTCTATACTTTAATGCTATTAAAGGTTCTAAGAAGAGCGACATGTGGCATGTACGTAACGGTACAGGTGTTCGTAACATGACTATGAATGGTCTAGAAGGAACACTATCTATACCAAATAATTTTGGAACACGTAGACCAGAAGCCGGTTCATATACATCACTAGATCCAGGATTTGGTCCATACGATACAAATGCATGGGTATTCAATCGTTCTTGCTATGTACAAAACTGTACACTATTTGGAACAGGAGCAACGGCCCTAAAGATTGACGGGGCATTACACGCAGGCGGTAACCGTTCTATTGTTGCTAACGATTATACAACATTCATTAGCGATGGTATTGGAACATGGTGTAGCGGTTCTAACGCACTAACAGAACTTGTTTCAGTGTTCGCTTACTACTCATATGCAGGATATATTGCTGATTTAGGTGCTAAGATTCGTGCTACTAACGGTAACAGTTCTTACGGTACATACGGTGTTCTTGCAGAAGGTGTTGACACTTACGAAGAACCAATTGTTGGAGCATTAAACAATCGTGGTGCAGAAGCATATATCACAAACGTTGTAACAGACGGTGCTGAAGAAGTATTACGTATTGAATTCGCTAATGCTGGTCAGGCTTATACAAATGCAGAATGGACCGTAAGTGGTTCAGGATATAATGCAACAGCAGTTGGCGATGAATTTAGAGATCGTGCTGTTACAGAAACACGTTTAATTGACCTTAACGATGGTTATGGATACGGTGGTTCAGGTTATATTACAGCAGCCAATGCGGCACAGATCAGTACAATTGGTACTATTGTATTAGCCGCTTCAGATACTCAGCTAAGTTCTGCTTACATTGGTATGAGAGTAATAGTTACTGCTGGTACAGGTGCAGGACAAGTTGCTGCAATCTTAACATATACTAACGGTAGCAAAGAAGCTAAGATTTACAAAGAATCATTTACTAATTTAACAGTAACAGCTTCTAACTTATCTACTGATAGATTAACTGTGGCAAGTACAGCATCATTATATGCAAACATGCCAATCTACCTAGGTACAGCAATCGGTGGTGCAAGTGCAAACACACTATACTATGTCAAAACTATTGTAAGTACAACTGAATTTACTATTAGCACAAGTTCGGGTGGTGCAACATTTGATATTACATCAACAACTAGCGGACAAACAGTAACATTATATGCTGCAGGTTGGGATCATCTTGTTCCAGGTAAGACCGTCTATGATGCATTAGATTTAACATCAACATATATTGTTGAACCTAGAATTACATATACTGCACCAGGATACACAGCTACAGCAAGAACATTACCAAGTACAGCAACTTGGAAAGAAGTTACTTACTCTGCTGGAAGATTTATTGCAATTTCTTCTGGAGCAACATCAACAGCAACATCAACAAACGGAACAACTTGGTCTACAGGCGGAAACCTACCAAGCTCAACTACATGGCAAGCTGTTGCATACGGTGGTGGAGAAGGTGCAACAGCAACAGCAGTTGTTGGAGGGTTAGGAGGAATTGGTGCTCAACTTACAGCAACAATAACTAACGGCCAGGTAACTGCTATCAACATTATTAAAGGCGGATACGGATATCTAACACCGCCAACAATTAAATTTAGTAGTGGATTAGCGGCTGCTACTGCTGTAGTGTTAAATGGTGAGATTGTAGATGTTGTAATTTCAATTCCTGGTTCTGGCTACGTTACTGCACCAACAGTAACAGTAAGAACAGATATTATTACTTCGTTTACAATGAATTCTTATGGTAAAAACTACACCAGCGCACCAACAGTAACAGTTAGTGGCGGCGGTTCAAGTAACCAAGCAACAGGAACAGCAGTTGTAAACACAAACAACGGTATTTCGAGTATTACTGTTGGAAATAGTGGTGGCACAGGTTACACTAGCCAACCAACTGTTACAATACTAGATGCAAATGCTAAATTTGTTGCTATACCAAGTACAGCCAGCGGCGGCACTACAAAATCTGCTTATCAAACTGTAGCAGGAGCGGCAGCAGGAAGCGCATGGACAGCATCAACCGGTTCTTTACCTAACGGTTCTTATGCAGCGATTGCATTTGCCAGCGGTTATTGGGTAGCAGTAGGAGGAACAGCAACTGGAGCACGTTCAGTTGATGCAGATACAACATGGAACGCAGTGACATTGCCAACACTAGGTGCAGGAACTTATTCAGGTATTGCATACGGTCACGGCGTATTCATTGCAATTTCTACTGGTAATAATGCAACAGCGGTATCTACAACATCTGGATCAACTTGGTCAGCAGGAGGAAGTTTACCTTCTAGTGCAAGTTGGTCTAGTATCGCATATGGTAACGGACGTTTTGTGGCAATTGCCAGCGGAAGTAACAAAGCGGCTGTTAGTGTTGATAAAGGAACTACATGGGTTGCCAGCAACGCAGGCCTTCCAGCCAGCGCAACGTGGACTAAAGTTGCTTACGGCCAAGGCGTATTTGTAGCAGTTGCAAGCGGAACAACAACTTGTGCTATTAGCTACGATGGTTTAACATGGAATACACAATCATTACCAAGTTCAAGTAACTGGAATAGTGTTGCATTTGGTAATCCAAGCAATGCACCAATATTTGCTGCAATTTCAAATACTTCAGGTACAATAGCCGCAAGTATTAGAACAGGTGCTCAGGCGCAAGGTCGTATGAAAGTTGCATCAAATACCGTAACTGAAATCCGTATGATTGAGCCAGGATCAGGATATCCAGCAGGCACAGTTACAGCCACAACAACAAGTACTAATATTATTACTACAAGTGATACAACTAACTTGATAAATCTACAACCAGTAGAATTTACAGGCCTTGATTCATACGGCTTAACAACTGGAAAAACATACTATGTTACAACTGGTAGCATTGTTGCAAATACATCCTTTAAAGTTTCAGCAGATGCTACATTGGCAGCAGCTGGAACAGCCGTAAATCTTACAACTGGCACTGGATTAACTGGAACATACCAAGCAGGCCCAATTGTAACTCAAGTTGATCCTAACAAAACACGTACAGCACCAACAAGAGTTCGTATGGCAAACGGCGCCTTGGCTAACCCAGGATTTACAAATCGTGGTAACTTAAATACAACTGCTACTGCAAACGTAACTGGTGACGGTTATAGTGATTTGTATCAGGCAAGTAACTTTATTAACGTAAGCGGATTATTTGAAACACCAAGAGCAGGTGCAAACGTTGAATTTGCAAGTATTCCAGATACATGGTTTAAACTTGTTGCAGTTACAAACAAACTTGGAACAGCAGGTAACTATAGTGCTACTTTCCAAATTAACCCTGCACTGAGTGTACTAAATGCACCAGATCACGGCGATGTAATTACAACAAGACTCAAGTATAGTCAGGTTCGTTTAACAGGACACGACTTCTTGTATATTGGTACAGGTAATTTCAGCTCAACAAATTATCCGTTTGTTGATCCGTCAACTTCAATACAGAGTAATCAAGCATTCTTCTCCGATGGAGGACGAGTGTTCTTTACAAGTACTGACCAAGATGGTAACTTTAACGTTGGTAACTTGTTTGCGGTTCAACAGGCAACTGGTACAGCTACATTAAATGCTAGTGCGTTCAACTTGTCAGGTCTACAATCCTTGCAACTTGGTACTGTTAGTGTTGGAGCTGGATCAGCAGTTATTACTAGCTTCTCAACTGATCCGTATTTTACTGCTAACAGTGATAATATTCTACCAACACAGAAAGCTGTTAAATCATACATTACAGCCCAGATTGGTGGCGGACAAAGCTCACTAAACGTAAATACATTGACTTCGGGTGTGATCTACGTAGCTAATAATACTATAAGTACTACTAGCGGAGTTCAAATTAACGTTAGATCTAAGATGTACTTCCAAGGCGGCATTGACGGGGATCCTGTCGCCCTAGCTTATTTCATGCAAAGATAATGGAGAAAATATAACATGGCAACAGGAAGATTAGCAGCGGCAGCTCAGCTAGCCGCAACAACAAATACAACTGTTTATACAGTTCCAACAGGTTACTATGCAGTAGCAAACGTTTCATTCACTAATACAGGCACAAGTTCTGTAACAGTTCGTTTAGCTATGGCAACTAGTGCTTCGCCAAGTTCGGCAGAATGGATAGAGTATGATACAGTTATCGTTGGTAAGGGTGTTTTTGAACGTACTGGACTTGTATTACAAGCAGGTCTAAATTTGGTTGCGTACTCAAACACAGGTTCTGCCGTAAACGTAACTGTTTATGGATTTGAAACAGCAACAACATAATAGGGGATAGAGCAATATGGCACGTTATAATACCGTTAATACGGCAGCAACATCAAGCGGAACAGCAACGTTCAGTACACCAACACAAGGTCTATTGACAACGCTAACAGGTACTGCACCTTACACAGTTACCTTGGCCATGCCGCAGATGTTTACTGGTATTACGCAGAGCTTTTTTAATAACACCGGCGGTACTGTAACCTTATCTACCCCAGGTGGCAATATTCTTGGTAACGGATTTACTGCTGCAACTACACAGACAATACCAGCTAACGCAACGTATACGCTTACTTCAGACGGCACTAACTATGTTATTGTTAACAACGAGGGTGGTCCTACAACTGTTACAACATTAACCGCAAGCAGCACTATTACTGCTAACGGTTCAGTTCAGTTTAATCCAGCAAACGCAAACGTAACAATTAGTCCTACTGGTACAGGTACATTAACAATTAATCCTGCAACAACAGGAACATTGAACAACGTTACAATTGGTGGAACTACAGCGGCGAATGCTACATTTAATACCGTAACATTGAATACATCACTGACTGGAAATGGAACAATTGACGGTGGAACGTTCTAATAAATAAAGAGAAATTGGAGAGTAAATGCCTGTAATTAAGATTAAAAATAGTACAACCGCTAGTAATGTTCCAAGTTCTCTAACTAACGGCGAACTAGCGGTTAATATTGCCGATCAAAAATTATTTGTTGGACAAGGTGGCGTTACAAAAATTGTTGACTCGTTTGGAAGACAAGATTCAAATAGCGTAGCAATCACTGGAGGAACTATTAATAATGTTCCTTTATCAAACGCCAGCGGAACAGTTTCAACAACTAATTTAAGTTTAGGCTCAGGGCAAACTTTAACTACAATTGATAATGATACTACTTTGAGTGCAAACAGCAACTCAAGAATCCCAACACAAAACGCTGTAGTTGGCTACATTAATAATTTACAAGGTTCTTTAAAGAACATTTATACATTTACTACTAACGGAACTTACACTAAATCGGGTAGTGATGTAAAACGAATTCGTGTAGTTTGCATAGGTGCTGGTGGTGGTGGTAGAGGATATGCCGAAGCTGGTGGTGCTGGTGGAATGTCTGAACTAAACATTGACGCTACTAGTATTACTACTGTTAGTGTAACTGTTGGAACAGGATCAGGCGGTGGCGTTTATTTTGGATTTAGTGGTCAAGGTGGTACTACTAGTTTTGGTGCATATTGTTCAGCAAGCGGCGGTTACGGAGCAAATCAAAACTACCAACACAGCGGAGGACACGGTGGCGTAGGTTCTGGTGGAAATATGAATATTTACGGTGGTGGCGGCTCAGGACATAAAAATGACCACAGTCAGGCATACCATAACGGTTCTGGCCACGGCGGGTTTAGTTTCTTTGGCGGTGGAAATAATGGACATCACTATTCGTCAAGATATGCACAAAACGTTCAAGCATTTGGTTCAGGTGGCGGTGGCCACAACAGTTATTTCCAGTCGGGTTACGATGGAATGTATGGAATTTGCGTAGTTTACGAGTACAAATAATATGCCAGTAATTAAAGTTAAAACAGGAACAGCAACACCTTCGGGAACACAAACAGAAGGTGAAATCAGACATAATACAACTAATGGACAAGTGTTCATTGGTAATTCTTCTGCTGGCACTACAAAACTAGTAGGAAGCGTAGCCAGTCAGACTAGCAATGCTGTAGCAATTACAGGCGGAACAGTTAACGTTCCAACGATTACTACAACAAACGCCAAATTTACAAACTTAACGTGGAATAGCGGCGAACGACTATACTATGACGAAGGACTAAATGCAGCAGCTTTTACTGCCAACTGGAATTATACAGATACAACCAATATGACGCAGTGGGCAGATTTAGGATCTGGTACTGCACACGGTTGGAGAGGTTCTGCAAGTACATATCAACTGTCGTTAAGTGGTCTTCCAAGTCATACAGAAATCATGTACGAATGCTATTTTCACATGGTAGATTCGTTGGATAGTGAAGGATATTGGACCTTAAACACCTCAAACAGCGCAAATGCTGACGTACTCCAAGCCCAATGGTACAAAGGATGGAATACTAGACCATATAACCTTAGTACATATAATTCCTCAACTTTTAATTGGAGAGCTAATCAGTTTTATAGTTATAGTCCTTGGGGAGGCTATTATTATAACAGCGGTTATCAACAAACAGACTCCAACTCTGGGGGCGGTAACGGTTATGCTATAGTTAACACAGGCTGGTATAGTCATACTAGTTCGTCTTTCATAGCTAAACATTATATTGCAGCTGATCAGGTTGCAACAGACGAAGCGGGATATATTAGTCATGTTAGAGTATGGATTAGAGGCGGAAATACAAACGCTGTAGCCAGTGTTCCAACCAGCGTCACTAACGATTCAACAACATTACCGACACAAGCAGCTGTTAAAGCGTTTATTGATGGTAACTATGCAACAACATTAAAAAATATCTATACATTTACAGGTAATGGAACATACACTAAATCTGGTAGTGATGTAAAGATGTTAAAAGTTATTGTAGTTGGAGCTGGTGGCGGCGGTCGCGGTTACCACGAATCGGGTGGTGGCGGCGGCTATGCTGAACGCTTAATACAAGCAGATGGCGTGTCCACAGTATCTGTAACCGTTGGAACCGGATCAGGTGGCGGTTATTACTTTGGATTCAGCGGCCAAGGAAATACAACTAGTTTTGGATCATTTGTAAGTGCCACTGGCGGTTACGGAGCAAACCAAAATCGTAGTCACGCCGGCGGACATGGTGGTGTAGGTTCTGGGGGTAACATCAACTTTTATGGTGGCGGTGGTGGTGGTCACGCACCAGGACACAATAACCAGCAAGGTGGTGAAGCGGGACAAGGCGGCGGAACATTCTTTGGTGGTGGTAGTCCCGGACGTCATGGCGGAAACAGCTTTAGCGATATTGGAGCACCAGGTGGCGGCGCATTTGGCGGCGCAGGAAATCATAATGGCGGAACCGGCCTTACAGGAATTTGCGTAGTTTACGAGTACAAATAATATGCCTATAACATGGAAATTTAAAAGAAGTTCAACTCCAGGTGCAGTACCTAGTTCACTAGCACAAGGAGAAATTGCAGTTAATATTGCAGACCAAAAAATGTGGGTTGGCAATGCATCTGGCACACCTGTCAAAATTGTTGGAAGCATCGCTAACCAAGAATCAAATGCCGTAAATATTTCAGGCGGAACAGTTTCAGTTAGTGATTTAGGAACATCAACAGCAACAACAGCAACATTAGGTACTGTTACACTTGGCGGAACTAGTATGACAGCACTAACCGCAACTAATACTAGTACAAGTACAACTAATCCAATGCAAGGTGCCGGTGTTTATAACGAAGCCAATAAACTAAGAGGACGACTAAAAAACTGTTATACATACACTGGATCTGGAACATACACTTACGTAAAATCAGGACCTGATGTAAAATCTCTACATGTACTGTGTGTTGGTGGAGGCGGCGGCGCAAGAGCATATTCAGAATGTGGAGGCGCTGGGGGCTTTGGAGAAAAATTAATAGATGCAACAAGTATAACAACCGTTACTGTTACAGTAGGCGGTGGTTCTGGCGGCGGCGTTTATTTTGGCATAAGCGGACAAGGCGGAACAAGTAGTTTTGGTGCATACGTCAGTGCTACCGGCGGTTATGGTGCAAATCAAAACGAACAACACAGTGGTGGACATGGGGGTATAGGATCTGGCGGAAATATAAATTCATACGGTGGTATGGGATCTAGCCATAGTAATAACGATCAATACAGTCCTTCAAACGCCTGCCAAGGCCAAGGCGGCGCAAGTTATTTTGGTGGTTCAATGGCAGGCGACAGACCTGATTGGACAATATCACAAGTCGCAGCACCGGGCACTGGCGGAATTGCAATCAGTCCAGGTCACAACGGCCAAGGCGGACGTACTGGCCGAGATGGCGCCGTAATTGTTTACGAGTATATTTAATTAGGAATTAAAAATGAAAAGAGCACTTATTGACAGCAACAATAACAGAGTCGTTCAAATCGCAGACGAAGATTTTGAAGTTCACGGATCTCTTTATTGGGTAGATTGTCCTGATGATTGTGGTACATATTACATATATGACCCTGATAATTTAACATTTGAAGATCCACATGCACATACAAAAGACGAATTTGGCAATCCGGTCGAACCGTTTTCTATGCAAAGGATGAGAGCTTACCCAGGTGTTGGCGATCAACTTGATTTGTTGTTTAAAGAAATACGTGATACAGGTACTATCTCAACATCTGGTGCTTGGTTTAAAGCTATAGAATCTGTTAAACTTGCGATACCTAAACCAACTGATCCCAAAACTCCAGTACAGCATTTAAATAGCGATGGTAGTCTAGCAACATTCTACGACGATATAACAGGAACAACATCAGGCTCTGGAACTGGTGCAAAATTAAAATTTAGAAAATCTGCGTTAGGCCTTCAAGTAGCTGCTACAACTGCTGGATCTAAGTATGCTGAAGGCGACACTATTACAGTTAAAGGTTCCGATGTTGACGAATCTGGAAATATTACAGTTGGTGTTTTATCTGTAACAGATGCAGGCGGAATTGTTATGTTGGAAATTAAATAACTGTTGAATTAAAAGCAATAACTATTCTTTTATCTTTTCCCAAGTATGGTTCTGCATAATGCAGCATTGTACTTGGGAAAATTACGAGTTTACCAGCACAAAAATTTACCTTATACTGCTCACTAAAAAACTCATATCCTTTAATCGGCGGCAACGAGAAGTGGTTGAAAAACCAATTAACTCCAGTAGACTCGTCGTCCGCATAAACATAAAAAATTCCACTCCAAGCAGAAAGTGTATGTCTATGCGGACCGTGAAATCCGCCAGGCCGAGTTACATGAGCCCAACTTTCTGTAATTAATATTTTATAGTTTGTTTTATTAATATAGTTTACAAAATCTGCTGTAGCAATTTCCATCCAAGTTTTTAATGGATTTAATTCTTGTTTTTGTTCTAAAAAGTTAAATTCTGATTCCCACAAGTTATTTTTAATTTGTGTTCCAACGCCAGATTCAACAGTATTTGGTTTTTCTGATTCCAAACAAGTGTTAACTAACAAATTTTGGTATTGATAAAAATCTTCCCAAACTAAATGTCCAATAGGTACAGACCCCAAAGTGTCAATTCTAGCATTAGTATTAATCATCTATTTCGAAAAAAACCTTTTAAATTGTTATTAATAACAATTCTATGACCGTTAGATGGTCTCGTTGATGTATGATATCTGTATCCATTAAAAAAGACCATCCTGCCTTTTTTAGGTGTTATTGTTTTGTAAATTTTAAATTCTGACTTGTCGATCATACTATCAACAATTTCTAGTGCTCCTGGACCAGGCATTGAAAAATTTATGTTTTCTAAAGCCTGTACAATATCAGGTCTATCTAAATAATCATTTATACATTTGTCAAAAAATACAGTATCACCGTCTGCATCATTTACATAGTATAAACTAACTAAATGAGGCTCTATCAAATCTACGTGTATATGATCAAATTTACTATCAGTATTTGGTATAGGAGTAGTTAAAAAACTTCGAGAAAATAAAGTTTGTTCAACTACAAAATCAATTTTATCACAGGCCTCTAAAATTAACGGAAAAATTGTATTGAACAGCGGTGTTTGTGCTTGAGTTGCTAAACTAAAAAATGTTTTACTAAATCCATATTTAGATACATGATTGCCTCGTTTAATTACATCGTCTGCAAACGCAATATCTTTGCTGAAAAACCAAGGACTGTCGTTGGCTATTAACCAATTGTATATTGTGTCTTGAACTTGCGGACCAAACACATCATCAATTACAATAATTTCATCTCTATCTAACATAATTAAACCACATCAAAATTGATAACACAACGTCGATTAACAGTTGGGTTACTACTGCTGTGGTAGTACTTACCATCAAATAAAACAACCTTACCTTTTTCTGGTTGTATTCTTTTTTTAACTGTAAAATTTGTTTTACTTACTTCTTCAGGCAATGTATCATCTAATGTTTCGTTATAAATGACAGTATCACCGTCTGAATCATTTACATAGTATAGGCAAACTAAATGCGGAAACGTTAGATCTGTATGAGGATTATTTGCAACAGCTCTTTCTTTAGGATACTGTAAAAAACTTCTTGCCATAAAAGTATCTTTATACCTATAGTCAATTTTATCTAAACTAAAAAATATTAAAGGTAATAAAAAATTAAACAGCGGGCTTTTTATTTGCCCGTCAACCTTTATTGGATGCACTAACCCAGGATTGTGCGTACTCAAGGGATTTTCACTACCGTAACTAATATCATTAAGTAATAACCAAGACGACATCATTTCACCTAACAAATTATGTTCAATTGCATCTTGATAGGCTTTTGGAATTACATTTTCAATAATTACGATATCTTCAATCATTCTAATTCAGTATCTCTCTTGTCTAAAGTATACTTGATCTTATTTTTTATAAACGGTCTCCAGCTGAATCTTGTCAGCAATCTTAAACCGTGTAGTGATTTCCAACGTTTAAAGTCTGTTTCCGTATATTCTCTGCTTACTGCCGAAACATTCTCTCTTTTAAAAGGTATGATTTGAACTAACGGATCACCTAGTTTAATTAAAGTGTTTTTTCTTTCAAGAAACATTATATTAATAGGCATTTCGTTTGGGATAGTATCACAATCTAAAACAGCAGGCAATGCTTGATAATTATGATTATGATAAAATAAAGGCAACCACATGACACTATAACCTGGCTTAGTTCTAATACTCCAAGGACTAAGTAATTTTACAGCAGTCCTATGTTCAAATCGTTCTATCATTCCAGGAAATTGTTCTTCCGGATGCATGCCGTTACCATAGTCAGGATTAGAAAATTTCATGTGCCACGAACCTTGCTCGCCAAAAATAATTTCCATATCTTGCCAAGCAGGTATAATGTATCCAGCACCCATATATTGATTTAATGCAGGACAGATTCTAGCAGTTAATAAAGATGCGTTATGAAAAGGATCAAACGGACAAATTTGTCCAGGGTCTAAATTTTTAAATTCTTCTGGTAAAAAATGACTTGCCGGCATAATTGGCGCATATTTTCTAATAGGCCATTCTCTACAACTAAATTCAATAACAGGTTGCTCTTTTTTCTTAAACCACATATTATTCGCCGTATTTTTCTTTTAAAAATTCGTATATTGTTGGTGCAGATTCAGCAACTTTATTCCAATGATCCTTATTAGCTTCCCACACATCGAACGCATCGTTTACAAAATTTAAGGATTTTCCTGTTTTATATTCAGCTCTTAAGACATTTGCTTTAGATATCGGAAAATAATTCAATCCTACAGCAATACAAATAGAGCCACCCATTCTATTTTCAAAACTTGAAATTACATCTCTGTGATAAATTAAATTTTCAAATCCAAAATTCATATATTCACCAGGATCGTGTTTTGTTTTAAAGCGTCTTTCTTTTGCTTCTTTCCAATACACAGTATCTTCTCTTTGATTTAACAAATAGTGAACGCTAACAAACTCAGCAAAAGATCTAAAGTAGGCTTTGCAGGCAATGTTAAATCCTGCTTTGTCTAAATAAGCAATATTATCTCTAGATAGTGTTTTAACTAAATGATGTAAAAATTCATGAACACTTAATAATCCATTTGATTCTAAAGGTTCGATGAATCCTGCAGATAATCCAATTGCACAGACATTTTTATGGAATAGTTCATCGTGAATTCCTATCCTCATTGAAATAAATTTAAACTCCAATTTATCAACTACTTCTTCGGGTATACGAACTTCCCTATCATTTTTCAAGTAATCTTTAAATTCTTCAAGAGCATCTTCTTTAGAAATATATTTGTCGCTAAAAACATAGCCAGTGCCAATGCGCGACCATAAAGGTATATTCCAAACCCACCCATTTTGAATTGCGGTGCAATTTGTATAACCTTCGAGTTCTTTGATCTTATCTGTATATGGAACCCTAGTTGCCCAAGCAGCATTATTAGGTAAAATATCTGCATAACTTTCAAAAGGAACATTTAATGATTTTAACAATAAACTCTTCCAACCAGTACAGTCAATATATAAATCTGCTGTTATTTTTTCGCCTGTGGTTAGTTCTAAATATTGAACACCAGTGTCGTCCGTAGTAATTTCTTCTTTTATTGTACCAACAATGTGTTTGACACCTCTAGGAATACAAAACTTGTCTCGTAACCATGCACCAAATTTTGTAGCATCAAAGTGATAAGCAACGTCACTGAGATATCTAAATCCAGGAAGTTCATTGTTTTCATTTTTAATTACTTTATTCTGATAAACCAAGGGCATTGCAGGATAAAAACAATCTACAAAATCAGATGTTGGTGTATCGGGATACATGGTTTTCTTTATAAACCAGTCATTTAGCCCAAACTTAGTTCCTACTGCCCAAGGATCACCGAACGGGTAATGAAATGCACCAGTTCCTTTGCCGCCCCAGTCAGTAAATTTAATACTTAATTTTAAACTAGCATCACAATCTTTCATAAAATCGTCTTCATTGATGCCTAGCGTATATAGCCATTCGTTTATTTGACCTAACGTACTTTCTCCAACACCGACTATTGGGACGTCTTTACTTTCAATTACACAAATCTTTTTATTTGGAAAATTCTTTATTAGTGTTGCAGCAGTCATCCAACCGGCACTTCCGCCTCCTACAACAACAATTTTATCTGTTTTCATTAATAATGCCCTATAAAATTCATGCTCACACAAACTCGTTCATCGTTTGTTTGACTAGTTTGAGTTCTGTGTTTTAACCAACTTGGGAATAAAACTAACTCAAATTGCGATGCATCTACTTCCGTATACATGTGAGAAATGCCAACAGGAGTATATTCGCTATACTCATGTATTGGCGTCATTTTATGTATATATTCTAGTGGATCTACAAATTCTATATTTCCGGATAATGCTGGTTTTTTAAAATAATAAGCAGCAGATATGTGTGCTCTAACTGCACCACCGCAATGACTGTGTTCGCCGGTTACCTGTCCAAATTTATGAGAATTAGCCCATGCACTTGTGCATTCAATTTTGGCACCGGTCCTGTAATGTAAGGCGCTCCAGTAGTGATATACACATTCAAACACTTTGGGCATTAACCATTGCGATTCGGGTCGTTCGTGTAAAAATAGATTGTATTCGCCTGTTGATTTCCCAGTTTCTAATGCCCACGCATCTTCGGTTGCTCTATTAAACAGGGCATTGAGGTATGTATCAAACACTTGATATTCCTCTTGTGAAGGTTCAATTTTGTATTTTTGAACTAGTATGGGAAACAAATTTAAATTATTGATGAACATTTTGAAATCCTTGAATTTTTTCCATATGTTCTTTATATTTTTCTAAAAACAATTCTAGAATTTTCTTATGAGGCATGTGTACTAGTTCTTGTTCTAGTTTTTTATTCACATCGATAATTTCTTGAGATCGAATCTTAATGTACGGCGATAACATAGATACTTCTCTTTCAACATTTTCTCGTTTTATTAGTTGCATTCCGTGTAGTGTAACTATCCAATTAGACGCAGCAAATAAACTGTATTGCTTATTAAAATCAACCACCATAGGCAATCGTTTTTCCCACTTGGCCAGTTTTGTTTTTAACGATTGCGGCATCCATTGTTCACGATTATCTTTAAGATCCCTCCAAAAGGCTGTATCTTCTCGCGGACTAACATAGTGTACAGCAATAAAATCTAAGATGTTTTCACACAAGTTATCACACTTGTCATTGTAAATTTCTGCTATTTCTTCATTATTGTTAAGCCAACAAGGTAATAAGTTTGTAATTAAAAATGCCTGTAGAACTGTTTGACTAATAGCAGAGCTTTCGAGCGGCTCCACAAAGCTAGAACAAAGCCCAATGCTGGCACAATTTTTAATCCAGGCTTTATCTAACTTGCCTGCTTCAAATTTAATCTTTTTAGCAATATTAACTTTTTTACCTAATACACGCTCTACTTCTGCTTGTGCTTGATCAAAATCAATGTACTTGTCGCAAAATACGTAACCATTTCCCCATCTTCCTCTAACAGGAGTGTTCCACATCCATCCGTAATCTAATGCAGTTGCTTGGGTACATACAGGATATTCATCGGTGTCTTCGGTTGGAAAGGCAATAGCACTATTCAACCATAAGTGATCTTTGTAACTAACCCACTTTGCACCTAATTTGCTGATTAATAATTTTGAAAATCCTGAACAATCGATAAAAAAATCTGCTGAATATGAATCGTTGCCTCCGTGAAGAGTTTTAATATAACCGTCATCAGTTAGTTCTACATCAGTGATTTTATCATCAATTACAGGTATATTTCTATTTTTACAAAGTTTATGTAGGTAGTCGTTGGTACTGAATGTATTAAAATGAAATTGATTTACAGGACATGCTGCTGTACCTTCTAACCAACCAACTGGTATTTCATTGTTAACACATCGTCTATCAAAAATAATATCAATAGGACTAGCACCTTGGCTAATCATAAGAGCATACACAGCAAGATAATCTCCTGCAGCTTGAGAATAAGGTTCACAAGTTGCATGATAATAATCAGGTACTCCCCAGTTGCTGAATTTTATTCCTGCCTTTAAAGTAGCGCCGCATTCGGCTAGTGTTTCTTCTAAAGGTATACCTATAAAATCACAAAAATGATGCCAGTGCTCAGTTGCACCTTCTCCTACTCCAATAATTCCAACAGCAGAACTTTCAATAACCCTAATATCTTTATCTGGGTATTGAGTTTTCATCATTAACGCGGTAATCATCCCACTTGTTCCTCCCCCGAGGACTATCATTGTGTCAATCTTGTCCATAAACTATATTTCTCCACTGTTCTACAGTATAACACACATCACAGATATTATCAATTTCTTTTGACAAAACGGAGTAATGTCTTTTAAAATCTTCGAGTATATTTGGGCGTTTTGACAACAAACGGTTCTTTAATTTTTCCACATTGATTAAATCCAGTGCCTGTGCAACTACGGTATAGCTTTCGAATCCGTAACTTGGAGTGTTACCTAATCCCAAAAATCCCTCAGAAAATAAGTCAAGGCGATGTTGCAGACTGTCAGGAATTCTTGTTTTATCCCTGGCATGTTGTTGCCAAAATTCAGTATCTCTTCTGTGACCTCGATAGTGCATAGCGAGGAAGTCTCTAATATCATTCATCCTATTCAAAAAATCTTGATTAAATAATCGCTGTGTTATGGAATTGTGTTCCATATTAGGAGACCAATACTCACTTAAATGTTCTAGTTGTGCCACAACAACAATTAAACCATTAGATTCTAACGGTTCTAAAAATCCAGAACTAAGGCCAATTGCTATAACATTTTCACGCCAGGAATTTTCTAACTGCGCTGGTGTAAATTTTAAATTAGCAACAGGTTCAATTTTTTTACCAACAGATTGTTCTATTTCTTGAATAGCTGTATCAACAGAAATTAAATCAGGATCGAAGATATAACCGTTCCCAGAACGATGTTTTAAATTTATACCCCATTTCCATCCATATTTCATGGCTTCAATGTTAGTATAATTAATTAATTTTGGATTATCTTCCCACCAAGCAACTACTTGTCTTGCAGGAAAATATTTTGTTAAATCAACAACCGGCTCGCCTATTACTTTGTGCAATAACAGTCTAGCAAACCCTGAACAGTCAATGAACCAGTCGCCAACAACAACCCTGTCGTGGTCTAATTTAAGACTTGCTATACCGCCTGTTTTTAATCTAACTGATTCTAGATATCTTCCTTCAATAAGAGAAATACCTCGTTTTAATCCTAACTTTTTTAAAAAATCAGCATTAGCCCTACTGTCAAAATGCCACATTGGCATAGTTAACAAATTAAATTTAAGAGAATTGTCACCAGATGCTGTTATTGGAAGTTTGTTTATTCGTTGCAAACGGCCGTTGTAGTAGATATTTTCTTGTTTTATTCCTTCAACAATAGCACAAGCCACATAGTCGTTATTTTTTCCAAACTCAGGAAACTCTGCATCATATTGCAATTTATACCAATCCGGTATTAAACCGTGAACGTAGTCTGTACCAACACCGTTCCAATTTGTAAACTTGCCTCCTAGCTTAGGCATGGCATTTGTTGCCTTGATCCACTCGTCAAAATTAATGCCTAAAAAGTTATATAATTTATTAAGTAATGCAGATCCGCTTTCACCAGCAATAATAGGTGGCGTATTTGGATCTTCAATAACTACAACATCACAAGCCGGCCAGTTAGCCTTTATAAACAATGCTGTTAGCCAGCCCGCAGATCCTCCTCCTAAGATAACTATTTTATTCATTAAATTTATCAGACATTATATAGTCAAGTGCTGCTCTGTGATTAAACGCTTTTTCAGCATCTTGATATAAACGAACATTGGAGATTTTTTTACGAGCTTCATCTATAAGACCTTGATCTTGTCCCATCCAAATATTGGTTATAGATGCCATGTTGAACAAATCAAGCCCATACATAATCTGAAGCCAATTTTGTTCTGTGAATAAAATAAAAGGTTCTGCAAAATGAGAACGGAGAGGAATGACATTTTTAAAATACTCTAACGTTTCTTTATTAAAATCCGTTAACTTTATATCGTGTTTACAACTTTTCCAAAACGCAGAATCATTACGTTTAGTGAAATAATGAATTTGCACAAAATCAATGATATTTTGAGATACTTTGCTAAACTGATTATTATATTTTTCAGCGGTAGCATTGTCGCCAGGAATCCAATTTAGTAGAGCTGCACTTAATCCAAATGCCTGCTGTATTGATGTGCCTATACTACTTGCTTCTAGTGGTTCTACAAACGATGCAGAAAGACCGATGCTGGCACAATTTTTAATCCACGGATTTTCAAGATATCCAGCTGAAAATTTAAAACTCTTCTTTACCTCTACTTCATGTGGATAGTATTGTTGTATTTCTGCAAATGCTTGATCATCGTTTAAAAAATTATCTGAAAACACGTAACCATTCCCATAACGTTCTTGTGTAGGAATTCTCCACATCCATCCGCTAGACAACGCTCTACTTAAAGTATGAGATGGAATTTTTTGTTCTCCAGGTGTTGGAAAAGCAAAGGCTCTATTCATAGGCAAATAGTCTTTACAATCTTTCCATTTGCCTCCTAACTTAGATGCAATAATTCGTTTGAATCCGCTAGAATCTACAAAAAAGTCAGCAGTATATTTGTTTCCAGCAGAAATTAAAGACTCAACATTGCCTTGTTGATCTAAAACAACATCTAAAATATCGTCATCAACAAATTTAATACCCATCCCAACAGCTTTCTTATGAAAGAAGTTATTGAGTTTATATGTGTCAAAATGATATTGATTAACAGTAGATGTTAGTGGATGAAAATGTATTGATTTTAATATGCTATCTGGTGTTAAATGTTCTGCCTTATCTACCATTAACTGAATCATAATAGCAGGCACACCTGACGGAATAGGTTCAGTGTAATTGGCATGTAAAGAATGCATATAAAATTTTCCATCACCATTCCAATTTTCAAATTTAATTCCTGTTTTAAAAGTAGCACCAGTTTCTGTTATAAGATCCTTGAGCTTAATATCAACAGCTCGCATGAATGTAGACCAGTGTTCAGTACTTCCTTCGCCAACACCAACAATACCTATATTAGAACTTGCTATGACTGTTACATCAATATTAGGGTACCACTTTTTTAAAATCATTGAGGTTATAAGTCCAGCAGTACCGCCGCCTAAAATACAAACTGACTTGATCATTTTCTTAGTATAAATCTAAAAAATTTACAAATCCACGGTTCTGTTTTTACTAATTTTTTACCTTTGCGTTGATTATTTGGAATATTTCCAGCAACAACTTGCCAACTTAGATTAGGTTGATATGTTTTAATAGTAACGCATGAATTTGCTAAATGTTCTAATTCTTCTGTTCTTTCTTGTTTAATTGGTTTAAACAAGTCTTGTGGATTTTTACTTCTAAATTTTATATAAGCAAGAGGTTGCCCTCGTTTTATATTAATTTCATTTGCTAACAATTCAAATGTTGGAACTACTGGACGTTGCCATGTGTTAATATTAAAACTTGCAGGCATTAAACGCCATCCAGGGTCAATACTATTAAAAGGAGGTAAAAAATCAATCCAAACATCATCGTCTGCTACAAACAAATATGAACTATTAATAGCAACAATCGGCCTGTCTTTTTCAACATCAAAGTCTCCCCAGTGCGTTCTTATCATAGCATTATGCGCCATTTCAGGAAGATTGCTATGTAGAACTTTGTTAGTATCATCCCAACGTATATCTAAGTCAATAGGAGACTTAATTACCCATGTTTGATCTACATATTTTACAAATGCAGGACATTTCATAAATCCAGCAGATGAATTTTTCCACGTGTCGATTTTTTCTAACTCAAAATTTACAACTTCATTCCAACCATAGTAGTTCACAGATCCTTGATCAGTGTAAGGAGATTTTTCAAACCACGGCACGTATCCAATTTTTATAACTGACATATTAATCCCATTTTGATGCCCAATAACCTTTAGGACAATGCATTCCTTTTTGTCTTGTAGTCTTAGGTAAAAAGTTATTTGTAACTTTACAACCCCAGTCTTCAAATGACTCGCAACTTTTACAAATGTTCATTCTTTCTTCTCCTACGGCAGGATCAACTAAAAGAATTCGTTCATTGAGCGGTTTTATTGGCGTTTTTTTCAACGGCCTTATTGTGCGAGGAACTTTTGCTCCTTCAACAGACGGAACATTGTCTGTCCTTACCAGTTGATTTTGAAACTGAGCTAGTGTAATTTTACTCATTGTTGTCTAATTTTTTAATTTCTGAAAAATTAACAGAACTTGTTCCCCATGCTTTGTCGACTTGTAACTTCATAGTAACAAATTTTCTTAAATGCGGACATTCTTTTGTTGGTGCTAATCCTCGATGCGGAATATTGCTATCAAATGCAATAGCAGTATTAGGCATTGGGTGATATGCAGCGATTATCTCGCCCTTTTCGTTAAAAAATTGAATTTCTCCACCCCATTCTGCATCCCATTCTTTGTGCGGAAAATAACAGAATGTCATAAATCCGTAACCTTCTTCTGTAAATTGAAAATCGTTGTCAATATGTATGCTTCCGTCTAGTCCATGAGTACGGCCACCGCCCTGACAATTTAATAATTTAAAAACGTAATTTTTTACGTTTGGATCAATTTGTTCTAGCCTATCAATAATGTTTGTTACTAGTGTTTCGTGCCACCGATTTTTTACTAAATCGCACCACCATTTTGGCTTTGGGTCTTCGACTTCCCATGCATACGTTGGCTCAGCGACCCCAAATCTCCAAATATCTTTATCTAAGTCAGATGACAAGTTTGCAAAAACATCAGGTGTTGCTGCATTTTCAACACAAAAAATCTCTAATTTTTTATCCATATGTGCTCCGTTAAGGTAGTATTTAACTTGTTTTTTTAGTGTTTAGAGTATTACTGGAACAAAACCCATGTTATCCATAATCCTGTCAGTGCATTCTAAATCGAACCCAAAAGTAACTCGCTCACCTTCAAACGGCTCTACAATTTCTATATGATGAAATCTGTAACCAGGCCCAATATAAATGTTACCAGGCTCGTTTTTTATTCTATAAAGTTCAGTACCGTTTGGTTTGTCTGTGAATACAGTATAGGTATTTTTTGGATCTATGCTGATATAACCATGCCAAGGCCAATCGTGGTTATGAGATTTAAGTACTTGATTTGGAGTATGACTGTTTATCCAAGATTGTAACCATAACTGACGAGGTGTTGGAGTATTAGTTAGTTTAAAATACTCACGTATAGCATTTATTTGTGCAACATACATGTCATAAAACCATTCATTACAACAACATAGCCCGTAAACATTATAGTTTGTAAATTGCCATGTGATATTGTCGTTTTTAACGTTGTGATTTATTTGATTAAATTTTCTTTTAAACTTTTCTACACCTATTTGTGTAATTCTTTTCATGTTTTCTACATTTGCAGCTACACTTGGAATATTGACTACCAAATATTTGTATTCATCGTTATAATACATGTTTCTTCCTTTTTAATTCTTCAATTGATTGATTACTAGTAGCAAACTCTGCTCTGCCATCGTATCTTTTATTTGCATAATTACCTTGCTGATCAACATAATGAAAAAATGCCTGGTATTGAAAATTAGTTTTTAATGGCATTCTCCAGTGTAAATTTTCTATTCCTTTGTAAACTAATATATCGCCTTCGCATAAGATTTCTTCTGTTGTGGCATCTTTAGTTTGTATAAAAAATGGCCATACATCAGTGTCATATTTTAAAGTTAACGTAAAACTAAACTCACATTCTTCTCTGTCAGTATGTGGTAACAACACTTCATTTCTTTGATATATTCTAGCGTAGGTATAGGTTGGAAACAGTTTCTTTCCTGTTATTTTTTCAATTGCAGGTAAAAATTCTAAAGCCTCGTCATTAAAAATTCCATAAAACGCTGGGCTAATAATACATTGATTATCTGGTGGTAACGATAAGTTTTCTTTATAAAGATTGTCAAGTTTATTAGCCATTGTGTAACAACGATCTTTATCAACAAATTCTTTAATAACAACAAAATCTTTCATATTAATACCAATAATAAGACAAGTCGTCTTGAGGAACTTTGAAATCAGTTTGATACAATTTTAAAATTTTTTCTTTTTGATCGAATGCATTTAAAATTTTTTCATATACAACTAAATTATTTTCCTTTGTCAAATGACATTTTCTTCTTTCGTTATTACCCGCATGAGTTAGGCCGTAGTGATACATTTCTAAATCGGCAAGATGACACAGCGAAACGGAATTAATTCCAGGCATACTTTCAAGAAATGCTGGTATTACAAGTGTATTACTAGATTTTAGGATGTCTTCTAACATAAAATTATGAAATGCATTTTCTCTTTCTTCAGAATAGAAATACTTAAACCACAATTCGCCAAAATTAATTCCAAACCATCTTGGCCATGTTGTAGGATTAACATTTAAGTGTCGATCCAACGACTCAACATAAATTCTTCCCGGTATTGTTATTACAAATATGTTATAATCGTTTGTATGGTGGTCTTTCTTCCACTGTTTATAAGACCACCATAAACTAGATCCGCTTAATGAATAATTTGTAATTTTAAAATTAGCAGTTAGAAGTTCCGGCCATGCAAGATATTTTTCATTTTTAGCCCATGTTGGTTCTGAAAAACTATCTCCAAATATTGCTAATTTTTTCATGACGAATACTTTATATTACAAAAAAATGGCTGTATTAGACGCCCTGAATCTTTATCATTACCAAAGTAACGATCAGATTTATGCCATACAGAAGGTGAATACAATACAGCTCTATTATACTTGTTTTCAACAGATAAATTCAAAGTCCACCAACGATTAAATTCTTTACTGTCTTGATCTCTGTTTAGTTTCCTCCATATATGATTATGTTTTTCTGAATATTCTAAAAATTCTTGTTCATACTCTTTGTTAAAATCATATATTAAAGTACCAGAATTAGGTGGAGGATTTGGATTAAGATACACTACTCCAACATGCGTGATTTCCCAATCTTTAGGATCGAAGTCGTAGTGTATCCAGGAATCACCGTCAGTTTCATAACATAATTGAAAATTAGTTTCAAAATAACAATTATAATTTGTGGGCACACCTTCAAGTAAGCTGTGCATTAAACTGTCTCTAAATTCTTCGCAAAGTCGAGGATTGATATCGTTGATAAATTTTGATCGACGTCCAGGCCAGTTACCAAATCTTTCAGGATGACTTTCAGGTAAAAATTCTTGATTTAAGGCAAGATTTCTAACCATGTCAGGATCTTTATAAAAATTTTCAACAATAATAACTTTATTTGTTAGGTACATTATCTTTCCAATGTTATATCAAAACTTATTGATATGCGATCCTCGTCATTTCTATTAGGCAATACAAAATGTTCAAGATACGAAGGAAACAAAATAATCATATTATCAAAAGGAACAAAGTATTCACTATCACCGTAGTTAAAAATTCTATCGGGCGCATGAACAGATCCTGGACGAGGATCTCTAAAAACTATGCTACCTGAATCTTGTGGAACTTTAAGATAACATACTCCAGATAAATTAAATGCATTACTGTGAGAATGAATTAAATTTTGATCATGTTTCTTATTAATACAAGCCCACATTTGATGAAACTTAGTACCTTTTACATCAAAAACTCTAGTGCATAAATCTGCAACATGACTGCATATGGGGTTGAAAATTTCATTTTCATATAAGTTGGTTTCACTTTGCCAACCGCCATAGTTTGATTTTTTTATAGTGTTAGGGCTACTGGCAAGTTTATAAACTTCTTGTATCATATTGCTTGGATCGGCCAACAAGGTTGTCATCATTAAATGTGTTGGCCAAAGTGTAATAAATCTTATATCATCTAAATTGCGGTCCATGACACCATCCTACTAAAGTATATCTAGTTCCACGAGTCACTGGCGTAACTTCGTGTATAGTCCAGCTTGGAAATATAGATAACAGTCCCTTTTCTCGTTTTACTTCAAAAGGATTGTCTAATTTAAATCGATATATCAACAAGTCGCCGCCGTCATAGTCTTCTGGATCAGATAATTGCAAACTAAAACTAATTTTTCTTCTAAACTCTTCGAAGCCGTCATCAGTGTGATTGCGATACATGCCCTGATAACTGGCATCATACTCGCTAAATTGAATATCTTCCATTGTTGTTAATTCAAAATTATAAAAATCTCTATTGATTTTTTGAATAGCAGTAGAAATTCTATGAAAAATAAACTCAGTATTTAGGGCAGGACAAATCCAAGAAATTTTACTTCTGCGTGTTTCTAATTTTGCAACACCTGTATTATTAACACCACCTTCTTCTTGAGGTAAAGATTTTCCAAGATCTAAGATAAGATCAATTTCTTCAGGACTAAAAATATTAGTTGCCCACGCATACGGCTCATTCGGCGATTGTTCTTGAATCATCGAATACATTATATTAACTCCACTAAATCAAAGATTGTTTGTAATTTTGTTCTAATTGTTTTGTTGCTAAAACTATTTCTTAAACCTTGATGCAACGGCTTAGGCGGAGTATCTATATTAATCCATGCCCACGCACTATGTTCTTCACTGAGTATTGGTACAAATTCGTTGTTTGTAACGCAAAGATAAGTGTGGAAATTAAAGACTTTGTCGTTTGAAACAAATGTTTCTAAAGGTATAGTTTTGATGATTTCTGGAAAAGAACCAATTTCTTCTTGGACTTCGCGTTGTAGTCCTTGCCAAGGGTTTTCTTTTTGTAGGTTTGTTCCGCCTACCAGTCCCCAAGTTCCTTGATGTTTGCCGTTGGCTTTTTGTAACAGTAAAATTCTTCGTGTAGATTTAGCGTAGAATAATGCTCCGCTACAAACTATACGATCTGTTACAACTCTAGTCTCCATGAACCTGCCCTGTACTCACCCTCAAACGATTTGGTCCAATATACACCGTTCCACACATATTGTACTCCAGTGTATATATTCGTTTGATATATAAGGGTATCAGATTCTTGACTGCTGTTAAAAATTACATTCCACTGTGTTCCAGTCCATTCAATAATGTCATTTGCACGGGCAACAAAATCTGCTCCACCGCTAGATTTCCATGCATCTGGACCATCTTGATTATCAACGTGTCCAATATCTTCAACAATTAAGAATCTGTCTCCAACAGTTACATTTTGCATACCGTGTCCAGGATAAACTTTTTGAGGATCAATAATAGCATCAAAAGTTCCAGGACTGTTTGGACGATTACTTCCAGCTGCATCATAATCAGGATCAGTGTCTAAGTTACCGTTACTGTCAATGCCAGTGTTTGTGTTTAAAGTATCAGAATCCCAAGAAACTGTTAGTATTGTAGGATCTAATGGACTGATTGCTACAGTTCCTACAATCTCAGTTCCGTTGGATTGTGTCAAGTAAAGAGAACTTGATCCTGCTGTGTATTTCCCAGGATATTTGTCAAATACTGTTTGCCATTCGATTGGAGTTCCTTGACGCACAGGAATGTCTAGCGTAGGTTCTCTTGGTATGCTGCTTTCAGATTTGTTAAGTAGTATAGCTTGGTTGTTGTAAACCTGAATGTTATAATCTGTAATTGAAACAACATCGCGTGTTAGTAGCTGGCCCATAGTTATTTCTGGACCTGCCAACGGTTGTCCAAGTCCGTCAATATAAGTATTCTTATCAATTGCAGATCCTTGATGTATACTAGTAATAATTTTTGTAATAACACCAAGGTGTTTAACCTTAACTGGGGGACTAATCCATATAGGAGTGTCAAAATTTAGACTAGCAATATCAATAGGAGTATCGTTGCCAATTGGAACAGTACGACTTGTCCAATTTACCTGGCCTAAATTTAATACAGTCAAACTGGTCCAGTCGATATAATTGTCTGTTGTTTGTAGTTCTAAACTAGGATTGAACAATACAAGTATTTGTTCTAATAACTGTAATTTTTGTTCAGTGTTAGCCGTCCATACATCACATTTTAAACTTAATTTAAAAGGTGTTGGCATTAATCTTTCAACAGTATAATTGCGACCTTGACCAGTAGTGTAAACAGGATTTGCAGGATCGCTGTCATTAATTTCTCGTTCTCGAACATGCACCTTGCCAACATAACTAGGATCGCCTAATCTATTTCTATCTAGTTCTAATCCGCTTATGTAAACACTCATGCGAGGAACACTATTAATTTTGTTTTCGCTGTTTTGACGAATTATTGAAGCAGCTTGTCTATCAGCATCTCCATACATTACTGGAACACGTACAAGTGTACCATCTCCGTAACGCACAGTAAAATTACTTAACACACGAATTGTTTGTGTGATATATCGTCTAATTTGGCCGTCATAAAAATGCTGCATTATAAATCTGCCTTAGGTCTAAGAGCCTTGCTAAGGCTTTGTCGTTGTGCTTCTCTATTATTACATAAGCTAAGTTTCCAAGTACCTTGATATGGAATAGCCTGTTGTTCACTATCAATTATTGGTAATGTGACATGTATCTTTCCACCTACATCAGTTATCATACCAACATGTTCTGCAATAGTAAAAGCAATTTCTACTGTCTCTAATTTTAGAACTAGATATAGTGCAGTTGTTGTATAGTCAATGTTAGTGTCAAAGCTGAAAACATCTTTTTCAAGATTAATCCAATCAATAGCAATCGCTTCATTATAAATGTAAGTGGTATTATTAATAAATCCAGTAGTATGTGTTTGTCGTGTGTCGTTGTTGGTCATGTTCATACGAACTGCATCTTCAACCTTAACCCAACGAGTTCCATCAAACCTAAACAGTCTGTTAGGCATAAAATCTGTACGAAGGAAAAAATCATCAGGTCCTGGTGATTCAGGAAACTGTATGCCATGCCCAAAGTCATAACCGTTTTGCGGAAAGCCATCCCCAACTAAAAATCCTGTGTAACCTGTTCTTACAGGACGTTTATTGCTTTCAAGAGCAGTGATTGTTGTTATACTTGCATCAAGTGAACTAGTGTCAGATGTATTAAGGGTAGTCTTGCCCTTTTCGTCAACTGCTAAAGTATAAAATTGTCTAGTTTCGTAACCACTTTGTGGACTATCTGCTTCTGCTTGTAGAATAACAGCGTCATTAATCTCTAGTTCTTTGGCTCGTGTGCTGAGTATTTCTCTCAGAGTCTTATCAGTAGGATCACCGTTAGCATCAACTGCTGGTTTATCAAGAATGTCAGCAAATTGTTGAGCATCAGTAATCCTTTTAAGTCTTAGTCTGTACAAATGAGGATACCATGTAGCACTAAAACCTTCACTTGCACGACCAACATCTTCTATTACATAGTATCTTGGTAATCCAATTTCATATTCATTTAACGCAAAATTATCTCGTAAATGCGGCAACTCTAAAACATCACCGCTAATAGGTTTACGACCAACATATTTGATAAAATCATTAATATGCACAGTCATATAAATTGTGTCGTTATCAATAAACAAACCAAATTGGCTTAGGTTAAAGTCAATATTTTGTACGTTATAGTGTCCGCGAATTCTGTAGATTTCTTCGTCGTATTTTCTATCGCGATTTTCTAAAAACAGCAAATCTTGAATGTTTGTTTCTTTAACCGCATCATATATAGGCTGATCTGCGGTGCCTTCTGTGGCAATTTTAGGGCCTAGATACTTGTGCAAATACACATCCGTACCGCCAACCTGAAACATCTCAGAAATCTGGCGATCCATAAATTTGTAGTCTTGCCCTCTTTCGGGTTTGTATAATGATAAACGTGGCATAATGATATTTATCGCTAGATAAATATACTAGGAGAACTTAATATGGCAGATATTTACCCAACAGATCCAGGTGAATCCGACAGCACTATAGAGCGTAATAAAGCATTTGATTACGTTAAAACCATGTTGGGCGATGGAATGGTTGAAGTAGAACTAGATCCAAAGCACTATGAAATAGCACTAGATCGTGCTCTAACAAAGTTTCGTCAGCGCAGTAGTGCAGCAGTAGAAGAAAGTTACATGTTCTTAGAACTAATGCAGGATGTTAACGAATATAGACTGCCAAATGAAGTAATTGAAGTACAAAGTATTTTTAGACGTGCAGTAGGTTCACGTAGCGGTTTAGGTGCAGGCGGAACATTGTTCGAGCCATTCAACTTGGCGTACACAAACAGCTATTTGTTAACTGGTAGTATGATGGGCGGACTAGCAACCTACGAATTATTTGCGGGTTATCAAAAACTAGTTGGTCGTATGTTTGGAGCATATATTGAATTCAAATGGCGACAAAGCAATCACGTACTAACTATTCTACAGCGTCCATTTGCACAAGGTGAACAAGTGCTATTACGCACACACAACTATCGTCCTGATTTTGTACTGCTTCAAGATATCTATGCAAAACAGTGGTTGTATGATTATACTCTAGCAGTTTGTAAGCAGATACTTGGTGAAGCTCGTAGCAAGTTTGGAAACATCGCTGGCCCTGGCGGCAGCGGCATACAACTTAACGGTACAGCACTCAAAGCCGAAGGCGACAAAGAAGTTGAAAAACTTGAAAAAGAAATTTACGAACTAGTACCAGGCGGCACTCCATACACATTTGTAATTGGTTAAAAAACTTTTGACCTTGTAATAATTCTGTTATATACTAGAACTATTACAGGGGAGTTCTATGATCATTGGAGTATGCGGTTTCATTGGATCGGGCAAAGACACTATTGCCGATTATCTAACAAATTACCATGGTTTTCGAAGAGAAAGTTTTGCTAACACACTAAAAGATGCTGTTAGTAAAGTTTTTGGATGGGACCGAACACTCTTAGAAGGGCGAACTAAACAAGCCCGCGAATGGCGTGAACAAGTAGACCCATGGTGGGCAGAACGTTTGAATATGCCCAATCTAACTCCTCGTTGGGTTCTGCAATATTGGGGCACAGAAGTTTGTCGTAAAGGTTTCCACGATGATATTTGGATTGCCAGCTTAGAAAACAAACTTCGTAATTCTACCGATGATATTGTTATAAGCGACTGTCGTTTTCCTAACGAAATTGAAAGTATTCGAAAAGCAGGCGGGATTATTGTATGGGTACAACGGGGTGAATTACCAGAATGGCATGAGGATGCAGTAAACGTCAATAGAGGCCCTAACGGAAATGTTAGATGGGCATTGAGCAAAAGTAACCTAGATAAATTTAAAATACACGCCAGCGAAACTGCGTGGGTTGGTACTAAATTTGATCACATATTTGACAACAATGGCAGTATAGACGAATTGTTTGGTAAAGTTAAAGGTCTGGTACTAAATCACCTTGACGCCAACGAATCCCCTCTTTATGCAGGACACGCTGACAGTTTGCACACACAGTCTTAAGATTTGTATGTTTACAGTTGTTTAAATCACCATCAACGTGAAAAACTGCAAACACTTCTTTATGCGGTGACTTAAATCCGCATTTATCGCAGATATTTTTTATCTTATAACCTGCACGAAACCATCGTGCTATACCCGCATACTTGCCACCTTTAAGGCAAGCTTCGCACAATTTACGATAGTAAGTTCGACCGTTTTTAATATAGTTTACTGCTGCTGGTCGAAAACCGCATGTACATAAAGGTCTCATAACGATATTTAAGCCTTTTCGATCCCTTTTTGATAGTTGATAACTAGTGTAAAAAGCCAAAATCCACTAAATACAAATAGGAATATAGCATTCATGGAGATCACAAAATGGCTCAACTAAGTTCACCAGGCGTAAGCGTAACAGTTATTGACGAAAGTTTTTATACTAGTGCCGCTCCCGGAACAACCCCTTTAATTATTGTTGCATCAGAGCAAGACAAAGCAAATGGTGCAGGTACTGGTACAGCACAAGGTACAACTCAAGCAAATGCCGGTAAAGTATTTTTATTGACAAGTCAAAAAGATTTATCAGATACATTCGGAACACCAAGTTTCAAAACTGATGCAAACAACAATCCAATCCACGCTGGAGAGCAAAACGAATACGGTCTCCAAGCAGCTTACAGTTATTTAGGTGTTAGCAATCGTGCGTATGTAGTACGTGCAGATGTTGACCTAGCACAGCTAGAAGCAACACCACATGCGCCAGCAGGACAGCCTGAAGATGGACAATTATGGTTTGATACTGGAAGTACAAAATTTGGTATTTTTCAATGGAATAGCTCAGCTGCTACAACAACAAGTGGGCAGACATTTACTAACAAAGTTCCACTAATTATAACAAGCGACGATCAACTTTCTGGAAGTGCTCCAAAAGCTAGTGTTGGCTCTGTTGGCGATTATGCTATTGTTTCAAAAGATGCTGAATATTCTTTATGGTTTAAAAAAGCAAAAACAGATACTTCAGCAGGTATTTGGGTAGAAGTTGGTTCTTCTAACTGGGTCGCAAGTTGGCCTGCTGCACAAGGCGGAATTAGTAACCCAACATTGCTTTCTGGTGATACACTATCTATCACAGTTGATGGAAACACAAACAACTACACTGGTCATACTTCATTGACATCATTAGTAACTGACATTAATACTGTTAGTCAAGGCGGTGGCGATGAAACTGATGCACACGGTATTACTGCAGCAATTATTAATAATCGTTTAGAACTATATACAACAGGTTTAGATTTTTCAGTAAGCGGAACCAGTGTACAAAAACTAGGACTAGTTCCAACGCCAACAGGCTACGGAACAACTGGAACTTTTAAAGCTCCAACACTTAAGATTAGCCCACACTATACAGTTCCAGATTTCAAACGTTCAAGTTCAAGCGTTCAAGGCGTCCCAACTGGATCTGTATGGGTCAAAACAACAGAACCAAATTTAGGTGCTCGTTGGAGAATTAAAGTATACAACAGCGCAACTGGCAGCTGGACTGAAAAGTCTGCTCCATTGTACGGTTCAAACGCTGAAGCATTAAAGAATTTAGATGCATCAGGTGGCGGCATTAATTTAACACAGAATTCATTGTATGTAAAATACAACATTGAAGAGCAAACAACAAATGATAATCCAAACATGGCAAACTTTAAAATTTATGCCCGTAGATTATCAGGAGCAACAGAAATTGTTTCTTTAAGCTCATTCTCAAGTTTTGCAACCGCAGGAAGTAATTCATTCACAATTCAAGAAACTGTTAAAGGTAAAACAACACTTTCAGATCCATTGACAGTAGAATTTACAGGATCAGCGGGTATAGATGAATTTGTTTCTGCACTTTCAGCTAAGTTAAGTGATGCAACTTGGGGTTCTAACCCAATCACAAGCCGAGTTTCTGTATCTAAAACTTCAACAGGAACAGTTTTAATTCGTCATAACGATGGCGGCGACATTCACTTTGCTGATTTATCAGGTTCGGCAATTGGAGACTTGTTTACTCCTTATACTGTTGATGTAAACGGTGTTGGCCAAGGAACAGCAAACTTCTACACTGACATCGATCAAGGACATGACTTTATTGCTACACTATGGAGTCCATACGCAGATGTTACAACAAGTGACACAGCTCCAACTACAGAAGCAGCAGATGGTCGCTTATGGTACAACTCAATGGTTGATGAAGTTGATATCCTAGTACACAATGGTAGTACATGGGTTGGTTATCAATACGAAGCAGGCGCTGGTCTTTCTAATACTGCATCTCCTTATTGGTCAGCAACTAACGAAGAATTAACTGATCCTAAAGGACCAATTGTATCAGCTACAAAACCAAAAACACAATCAGACGGTACAAATCTAGTTACTGGCGATCTATGGATTGATACTAGCGATTTAGAGAATTATCCATCATTGTACAAATACAATGCAGATTTAGGTAAATGGATTGCTATCGATACTGGTGACCAAACAACAGAAGACGGCATTATTTTTGCAGATGCTCGTTGGGGTGTAGACGGTGGAACATCTACAGCACCAACAGAAAGCACAATTGAAGAACTACTACAAAGCGACTTCTTAGATCCAGATGCTCCAGATCCAGCACTATATCCAAAGGGAATGTTGTTATGGAATCTACGTCGTTCAGGATTTAACGTTAAGAAATTTGTACGTGATAGCATTGATGTACTTGCTGATAACGAAAGACAAGAAGGCGCATCTATGTCATCATACTACCCACATCGTTGGGTAACAGAGTCCGGCAACCAAGTAAACGGTGCAGGAACATTTGGCCGTAAGGCACAACGTAAAGTTGTTATCCAAGCACTACAAGCTCTTGTAAACAGCAATCAAAGTTTACGTGACGAAGAAAGTCGTGTATTCAACTTAATTGCTTGCCCAGGTTATCCAGAGTTAATTGGAGAAATGATTAGTCTAAACTATGACCGTGGATTAACAGCGTTTGTAGTAGGCGATACACCAGCACGTTTAACACCAGATGCTACAACATTGAACAACTGGGGTAAAAACGTTGCAGGTGCAGTTGAAGATAATGATTCAGGACTTGTATCAAGCGATGAATATTTAGGTGTGTTCTATCCATGGGGTTACACTAGCGACAATGCTGGAAACAACATTGTTGTTCCTCCAAGTCACATGATTTTACGTACTATTGCGTTAAATGACCAAGTAAGTTATCCATGGTTTGCACCAGCAGGTACACGTCGTGGTGGAATTACAAATGCAACAGCAGTTGGTTATATTACCAGCGAAGGCGAATTCCAGTCAGTATCATTGAATACTGGACAAAGAGATACACTAGCTGACAGTAAAATTAACCCAATCACATTTATTACAGGAACAGGCCTTGTTAACTACGGACAGTACACTCGTGCTAAAAATGCTTCAGCATTAGATCGTATTAATGTAGCCCGCTTAGTAATTTACTTACGTCGTCAGTTTGCACTATTAGCAAAACCATATGTGTTTGAACCAAACGACAAAATTACTAGAGATGAACTTAAAGGTGCAGCAGAAAGTCTGCTACTTGAGTTAGTAGGACAACGTGCTCTATACGATTACATTGTAGTATGCGATACAAGTAATAATACACCAGCACGTATTGACAGAAACGAACTTTACCTAGACGTTGCGATTGAACCAGTTAAAGCAGTTGAATTTATCTATATTCCACTACGCTTAAAGAACACTGGCGAGATCAAGGGCCTAGCATAATAACAACGGAGCATACAAAATGGCAATCGCAAGTTTATCAAAATTTACAGTACCTTTAGCAACTGACCAATCAGCCAGTGCTCAAGGTATGTTGATGCCAAAGTTAAAATATCGCTTTAGAGTGATGTTTGAAAACTTTGGAGTTTCAACACCAACAACAGAATTAACTAAGCAAGTTCAAGACGCAGCTCGTCCACAAATCACTTTTGAAAATCAAAAGATTATGGTTTACAACTCAACAATTAACTACGCAGGTCGCCCAGCATGGAGCGAAATGACAGTTAAATTACGTGATGATGTTACAGGACAAGTTTCAAAACTAGTAGGCGAACAGATGCAAAAACAATTTGACTTCTTTGAGCAGTCAAGTGCAGCATCAGGCGGCGACTACAAGTTCTTAATGCGTGTTGAAATGCTAGACGGCGGCAATGGCGCACAAACACCTAACATTCTTGAAACATGGGAGTGCTATGGTTGCTATGTACGTCAAGCTCAGTACAATACACTAAGTTACGGTAACCAGGAAATGTTAACAATTGACTTAACAATTCAACCAGATAACTGTATTCAAATTACTGGCGGCGCAGAAGCACCAACTTCAAGACGTACTGGAACAGCAGCTACAGCAGCTGGATCAAGATAATAAAATTGGCCTACTTAGTAGGCCTTTTTTATGAGTTTTCATTAACTACTCAGTTAATAACCATAGATAAATAATTGTATGGCATTCTCATCTAACTTATTTTTATACAGACCCAGCAACGTGACGTTGAAAGACTATGCTCACGCAGCTCGTGTTTTTACGGACGATCAGTTTAGGCTTGCTCCTAAAAGTAAGTTTTTATTTCATGTGGCATTTAACATTAATCAAGCTGCTTTAAAAAATATTGATCTTGTACAGCGTTATAGAAATGAGATTAATGTACTGGTAAAGTCGTGTGATTTGCCTAACTACAAAGTATCTATAGACACTCTTAATCAATACAACAGAAAAAAGAACGTACAGTCAACGCACAAATATGAACCTATCAACATTGTATTCCACGATGATAATATGGGGCTAATTAACCAACTATGGCAAAATTACTACAGTTATTACTATGCTGACTCGACTAGTTCTTTAGATCCTAGTGCATATAAAAGAAATGCAACAAGAAACAGTAACTACATTACAAAACCTTACGGCCTAGACAACGGAAGTACAGCACCGTTTTTTAATTATATTACAATTTATCAAATGGCTCGACACGAATATGTCAGCTACACATTGTTAAATCCTGTTATTAATTCTTTTAATCACAATAAATTAGACTATGCAAACGGAAATGCTCCGCACGATTTTCAAATGCAAATTGCCTATGAAGCAGTAGCTTACGGAAATGGAACCGTAACTGTTGGTGATCCAGAAGGATTTGGATTTGAACACTACGACCAAACTCCAAGTTCACTTCAGCCAGGTGATGGCGCAAGATCAGAGGGTTCTTCCTTTACTGGCGGATTGTCACTAAATGCACAGGAAGTTGCAAATACTGTTGCTTCACAACTTAACACATATCAAAATACAAAAGAAAATCAAAATACAGGTTTAACAAAAATTGTTTCGGCTGTGAAAACAACTCCCCAAACTGGCGGATTACAAAATTTTAGTTTCCCTCAAATTAATATTAATATCCAACAAAATAACAATACTATTGTTGCTAAACAAGTAAATCTCAACATTAATAACGGATAATGAAATGCCAACAAATTTACCTTTACAATCATCTGCTGACTCGGGTAACGAAGTAAAACAGTTCTTTGACAAGTACTATGTAAATCAAGTCAGCTTTCCAAGCAATCAGATTGATGCAGTTGTTGGGTTTTTCTTACAACACGGTTTTGATCAAGAAAGTGCAAGAAGCACAGGTATTGTATTACTAAATCAAGCCAGAGAAGATAACGTTAATGTTTTTGAATTAATTGATTCGTTAAAAGCATTAACTGATGTTCAGTTGAGTCAAGTAGTGGCTCAAATTCTCAATGCCTACAGAGAAAATATAAGTGTGTTAGGTTATCGTGTTGCTGGTGTCATTGACGAATACGAAAGCAGAAATATTTTAGTATAATATGCCAGCGAAATTTGCCCGTGGAAAATTTAACATGACCCAACCAGAAAAGTATGTAGGAACAAAAATGCCTACATACAGAAGCAGTTGGGAATTTCAATTCATGAGATTTTGCGATACACATAAAAGTGTACAAAAATGGGCAAGTGAAGCAATTAGCATCCCATATCGAGATCCGTTAACTGGACGCCAAACAATATATGTGCCTGATTTTTTTATTCAGTACGTTGATAAAAACAACGTCATGCACGTAGAATTAATTGAAGTAAAACCTGCAAGCCAGACAATACTAGAACGTGTGGGCAAAAACAAATACAACCAAGCTCAGTATGTAAAAAACCAAGCCAAGTGGGCTGCTGCAAATATTTGGTGCAAACAGCAAGGAATTAAGTTTCGTATCTTAAACGAAAATGATATGTTCCATAATGGTAATGCATAAGTAAAGTATGACTAAAAAACTTGAAGAATTATTAAACCTCCCCGAGAGCAAAAAAATTATCAAGGACGAGGAGAAAAAAGCAGCCAAAGCTGAAGTAAGCAAACCACAACCTTTTTTGCGAGATATTGCAGAATTTGACAAAATTAGTGCAGCTTTACCGCAAGTTAAAGGCCTGGGCGATGCAAGCGACAGCGAGTTTGACGCTCTAGCACAAAGAGCTACAGATGCCTACGATGATCTTATGGATCTAGGTATGAATGTTGAAGCCCGCTATAGCGGACGTATTTTTGAAGTTGCCCAAGCAGCACTTAAAAACGCTATTGATGCTAAAGCTGCAAAGATTGATAAGAAGCTCAAAATGATTGAGCTACAACTTAAGAAACAAAAACTTGACCAGGAAACTACTGAAGATAACGGTGTAAATCTCAGTGGTGACGGCGTAATTATTACGGATCGTAACAGCCTACTGGAAAAATTAAAGAATATGAAATAAATATAGTATCAGGATTATATTATGAAATCATTTAAAGAATATCTAACAGAAAGCAAGAAAGTATACGAGTTTAAAGTCAAATTAGCCGGTGATTATAAAAAAGCAGGCGAAATGATTAAAACAGCTCTTGCTCAGTACAAAGTTGAAAGTTGCTCAGCAGGCAAGCGTTTACCTATTGCTGAAACTCATGCAGATTTCCCACATATCGCAAACACAAATGTTACAATGTTTGATGTTTGCACAGCTTACCCAGTTACTAGTCAACAAGTTAGAGCTTTAATTGCAGAAAAATGCCGTTGTCCAATTGATAGCGTAAGAGTTCGTAATTTGGCAGAAGCAGCAGAAGATGAACTTAATCATGCAAACGATAACAAATCAGGTGAAGCATTGCTGAACAAAGAATACGAAACAGAATCAGCAGGTCAAAAACTTGTTGGTGAAAAACAAAAAATGAGTTTGATAAAAGAGTTAATGAAAGACAAAAAGACTCTTGAACAATACAAAGGTGTCAATGATGCACTTCTAGCATCTAAAGCACCATCAGAATCTGTTGCGGCAGATACTGCAAAAGTTAATACAAAAAGCCCCGTTGGCAGCACGAAAGTTAAAAAGCCAACAGCTAAAACTGTTGGAGTAAAATAATGAACTTTCAAGATTTATTGTTAAAAATAAAAAAAATAGACGAATCACCTTTAGCAGTTCCAATGGAACCAGTTGATAGTCCTTCAGATATTGAAGACATGGAAGAATGTGGTGATGACGGGATGAAACCATCAGGTAGCCCAACTAGTGTTATGCCTAGCAACGATGACGATATACTAACTGGTGAATGCGGAGGCATGATGGATATGCCAGGTGCTAATAAACAACCAGACAGCGTTACAATGAATGTTAGCATGAACGGAAGTGGTGCTGGCGGCATTAAAGACCTATTAGATATACTACGTAACATAGAAAATGCTGGCGGACAAGACAGCGACGACGTTCTAGTAGGCATTGGCGCAGAAGAAGAGTTTGACAACTCTCCAAAGCCAACACAAGTTCCAACGCCAGACAGTGGTGATGACTTGCACCGTGAAAAAGATGAATACAAAAAAGCTAATGGCGGCGGAAATCCGATGCGTATGCACGAAACACTTGTTGCAAAATTAGCTGCCAAATACGAAAGTATTAAAGGAAACTAATATGTCAACTCTAGCAGATCAAATTCGTGAATTGCAAGCTCGATTAGAACAAATTAATGAAGAACCAGCACCACCAGAGCAAAGTGCAATGAATGTTGCATCGGGTAACATTCC
>Ga0255183_1000069_pt1 | contig 47615 bp, 37 predicted proteins | sample Atl_UVDOM_RepB_8_FD_183638 | JGI IMG/M metagenome (GOLD analysis project Ga0255183, IMG submission 183638) | Freshwater microbial communities from Altamaha River, Georgia, United States - Atl_UVDOM_RepB_8d | ecosystem: Environmental > Aquatic > Freshwater > River | place: USA: Georgia...
TGGAATGGTTTAAAGTTGGGTTGATCTCCCGTAGGGGCAGATCAGTACTACTTGCGCCGGACTTATGAGCTATTCCGCAAACTAAAACCTATTTTAGGGGGTTTGTTGAGACTCAAAAGCTCTGAAATCTTTTTAAACCTACACTTTTTGGGTTCACGCTATTTCTTTGCCCAAAAACCAAGATCCATCAATTACGAAAACGAGAAGAACTTCTCGTCACGGCTTCATTTTACCAGAAAGGAGGAGATTTTAAAGAAGTCAGAAGAATTATTTATCGCTCTAACCACAACCGCTTTTTTACAAAGCAAAAGGAGTTCAATGGCCCAAGCCAAGGAACAGAAAAATTCAACAATGAGTGATCATGAGTTTTACTTCCTCATGGGAGTCATCGCCCTCATCTTACTCGTTATTTATCTGACCAAACACGAAGAGCGCATTCTTTTCTCGATCTACCAGCACTTCGACAAAATCGGGATGGGACTCTATGGACTATTTGCTCTGGGAATCTTCCTCTTAAAAGAGAAGATGAAAAAGAATCTTCCCAAAGATCGTGTTTACCATCTCTCAAAAGTTTGGAGTGATGATGCAGGGACATTAGTTGCAATAACGAAGGATGGCACAAGCATTTATCTACCAGACAAAACAAGAACTGGTCACGTTCAGATTATTGGGGCCACGGGTAGAGGGAAAACTGAGAGTGTGATTTTACCTATGATGGTGCGCGATCTTCGGAGGGGAAAATCATGTGTTTTGATTGACGGTAAAGGAGATGTAGAACTTGCAGAAAGAATTAAAAAGCAATCTCCTCATGTTGAAGTCATCACCTTCAATTTGGGCGATCTTTTAAATTCTGCAGTTACGAATCCTTTAAAAGTAGGAACCAGTCAGCAAATCACAGACAGAATCTTTGCAGCCTTTGATTTTAAAGATGAGTATTACCGTAATACTCAATATGAGATCACATCTGCACTGGTGGCATTAATTTGTGAACAGAGGGAAGAAGTCACTTTCAAAAAGCTCTATGACCTTTTCACCTCCGATGAATTATTGAGTGAGGCTGTCTCAAAATGCCAGGATGAAGTGCTCACCACAAGACTAGTAAAATGGTTGAGCGACAACAGGGCCAAGCGTGATGAAAGTAATTCTGGGATTATTTCACAATTAGGGCAACTTGCTCGGGGAGAAGTGTCACATCTTGTGAATGGTGGTGAAAAGGCTTTCTCGCTTGGTGAAATCATGGCCGGAGCCCAGGATAAGCAATTTGCTGTGATCATCCTAATCCCGACACTGCTCTATCAAGAAATGGCCTTCAAGCTTGGAAAACTTTTCTTGCAGGAAATCGCATGGGCGGTAGCTGCGAGAAGTGAAAAAGTCTTCACGCCTGTCTTTTTGGATGAGTTCTCGAGTTTTGTGTATGAAGGATTCCTTGGCATTCTAAATAAGGCGAGATCGAGCGGAATTGCTCTGCACTTAAGCCATCAGAGCTTAGGGGATTTGGAAATGGTCTCGCCTGAATTTGCCAAGGCGATCAACACCAATACCAATGTGAAATGCCTTCTTGGTCTTAATGATCCCACGACTGCGGACTTTTTTGCCAAACACTTAGGGACAATTACAGAAGAGAAAGTGACAGAGAGAGCGAATCAGAATGGACTTTTCAAAACAAGAGAAATGACCGGTGAAATGTCCATTCGTGATGTTGAAGCTTACCGCATCCATCCCAACCAATTAAAGATGAACACCCGTGGAATGGGCGTCATTCAGTTCCAGCTACCAGATGGTGGAAGCATTTTAGAAGAAGTGCAGTTTGAGGCCTTAACCAAAGAGGAGGTCATCTCATGTTAAAGCTCACTCAAAGAGATTGGCTTTTAATTGAAGGGCTCTATGCCAATACCATGATGAGTTTTAAACAAATCGCGACGTTTTATTTTGATGAGAGATCAAAGTCCACTATCCACAACCGCCTGACCCAATTGGAGCAGGGAGGAATTATTAAGCGGTTTAAAATGGGAAGAATTCTTCACCATTTAAGTGAAACTGAGATCGGTGTTGTTTTTAGCTTAACCAAGTTAGGGCTAACCCTACTTCAGGCAAAAACACCTGATCGAATACTACGAATTGAACCAGTGCCCGTAAATACGAGCACCCTTTACCATGATTTATTATTAGTCGATGTCACAAAAAAACTGGAGTGCCTCTTTCCGAACATGAGTTTTGTCAGCGGAAAACTTCTGGGACTTCCCAGTCAAAAGATGAAACGCATCCCAGACATTATTGGACATGGGCAAGAAACAGAAAAAATGATGGCGATAGAACTTGAATTGACTGCCAAATCAGAAAAGCGATATCGCCAAATTCTAACTGAATATAGGATTGCGCAAGAATTTGAGAAGGTTATTTATATTACCAGTCATGTGTCCATTGAAGAAAAAATCAGGTCACTCTTAACCCATAAAAAGGTTGATGGGTTTGCAAGACCGGGTACAGGGAAATTTTATTTCTCGGCACTCAATGATTTTTTCAAGGACGAGGCCAATTTAACCCTAACAAACGGGACTGAGAATCTAAGTCCTGTGAAGGAGACCCTTTATGCTTAATAAATTTAAATTCTACGGAAAAGAATTATTGTTTCAATGGCTCTCGAAATTTCTGACAGTGCAATCTGTAATTACCGCCATGATCATTTTTAAAATTGCGAAGTACTTTTATTTCGGGCCTGCTCATGCTGCAAAAGTTTGGAGCATGAATAAGGTGACGAGCTATGGAGTGCTCACTCATGTTTGGCAGGAGGAGATTTTTAGACTGGTATTGGTACTTCCAATTGCCATGCTAATCGATCTTTTCATTCAAGATATTTGGAAGAAGAAACCAAACCCAGAGGCAAACTAAAGGTTTGGGGAAATTGAAGTAAAAAACTAATGATTATTTGACCTTCGGCCCGCGAGCGCACACTGACCACTCCCTCTCTACGATAGAAAGTGGTCAGTGTGCTGCGGGCCTGGCAAGTAATCATAAGGAACTTAAAACAGGACAAATGAGGAAACCTATGAAGAAAAGAGTTAGAAACCAAAAACATTTTTCAGTGTGGGGTTCGGTAGTATGGGAAAGCAATATAAACTTAACGTCGGAGGCCTTGAAGCCGATAAGAAATTAGAATACAGTGGTCGTAACGATAATTTGCTCTTTGAAATTTATAGTAAACGTGAATGGCTATCAACAGAAGAAGCGGCAGACTTTTTAAGCATTTCTGAGAATGCTCTAAGAATCATGGTTCATAGAGCGCAAATCCGGGCCTACAAACTCGGACGACGCTTAAGGTTTAGAGTCAGTGATTGCGAAGCTCTTTTTGAAAGAAAAGGGGCGTAGTTATGACAATAAAATCTTATATCGAAGAAGATAAAAAGCTGTATGAAGTTTACGTCAACGGTTATGACTCGGCTAAGAGACGGTTTCAACGTCGCATACGCGGCATTGAAAATCTAAAGAAAGCAGAGGCCATCGAGTTTGAACTCAAACGGGAACTCGCTCGTAAAAAAGAAGAGCGTGTCCCCTACCGCTGGGGTGAGTGGTTTGATGAATGTATGAAGCGCATGAAGTACGATCTTCAGCCTTCGACAGTCATGGGCTACGAGACCAGTTTAAGGAAATGGATTCATCCTCATTGGGAAAAAATCGAAATTGGTATAATCACCAAAGCTGATGTTTACGACCTCATGTTCACCAAGTGTTCAGGCATTCCGACTCAGTACACGAGACGGAATATCCTGAAGATGGTGAAGAGAATTTTCCAGATGGCGGTTGAGGACGGTGCGATTGATAGAAACCCTTGTACGGGAATTAACGTCAGGGTTTCCGAGGTTGTACAAAAAGTTCTCACCAACAAAGAAGTGGAAATATTCTTGAACGAAGCGAAGCTTGCCAATCATAGATTCTATCCTGTGTGGCTTATGGCCCTCATGACGGGAATGCGATCAGGTGAACTTTATGCCCTTAGGTGGTCGGACATTGATTTTGATGCTCAAACGATTTCAGTGACCAGACAGTGGACTTCTAAAAACGGATTCTGTGCTACAAAAACTCGTAGAAGCCGTGTGGTTCCAATCAACGATGACCTTCTTTCCTTTTTAAGGGAATACAAAGTCAAAGCTGAGACAGAACTGGTTCTTCCTAGACTTGGAGAATGGGAACATGGAGAACAAGCACGAGTGACTAGAGATTTTTGTTTGGGAATTGGGATCACACCTGTGAAGTTCCATGACCTCAGGGCCACTTTCATAACCAATTTGCTTGCGCGAGGCGAAAGCCTGGCCCGTGTGATGAGTATCGTGGGTCACAATGAACTTAAGACCACGAATCTTTATCTCAGAAAGGCCGGTGTCGACGTTCAGGGTGGAACAAATAAGCTGGGTTACAAAGTGCCGAAGGTTGAGAATGCGGATGTGATTTCTCTGTTTGAGCGAAAGACTATGAAATAATAGTTCTTTGCTACAAATTGCTATTTTGATAAGTTGAACGAAATATTTACGGGTGGTTGGCCTTAAAACCGTCAACCACCCCATTAATTTTTAAATAATAAAGCCTGCGAAAGCGGGCTTTTTTATTTGGAAATTCATAGATGATAGAAGTGGGGATCGAAGGGTTGAACGTACGTTTTTTGAATGCGTCAGCATTCAGGAAACGGCGACAAAGCTGGAGGCTTTGGCGAGAGAAACCACAGGGAGCGAAATCTCGAACGTGACGTGAGAGATTGAAGCGGGATCCCCATCGGTCACCCCATTTTAGATCTCAAATTCAGTTTCGATCTTCGCAAGAAGTGAAAAATACTAAAAGCCCTGTTTAACCCACAGGGCTTTTTTTATTTCAGCGCTTGTAAATTACTTTTAGTTTTAGCTCACCGGAATCGTATTGAATTTCTCCAATGAAAGAAACGATCCTTTTACCATCTTCTCTTCTTTCCTGATAGACGACATGACGAAAGGCTTGAGAAATAGCATAACGGGCATCTTCTAAAGTCATTCCTTCAGAAGAAAGTACTGCTTTCGTTTCAAGTCTTTTCAAAGCATCTAAAGGGTTCTCGCCTGTAATGAGTCCCATGGTTGAACATTGATTCCGTGCTACTTCCAGAAAGTTCATTGTCTCAGGCCCCTCAAAGTTGGAAATCACGAGGTAATCTGCATACATTTGCTGAGCAATAGAAACTAGCTCAACCATTTCCTGGGCGGACTGATTGGCGGTTTGCAAACGACAAACCATTGGACGATTAATCAGCAAGTCCGCATATCGCTCAATGGTCACAACTCTTTGAGGTAAAGGAATGGCATTGACCAAAGTATTCAGCAAAGTTGTTTTACCTGAGCCAAAATTTCCCGCAACAAGTATACCTTTGGCATCAGCGATAATTTTAAGAAGTAGCTTCTTTCCCTCAGCATCCAGAGCCTTGAACTGAATCAAATCATCCAGGGTAATCGGTTTTACGGGAAATTTCTTAATTGTTACAGAAGGTCCTTTAACTGCCACAGGGGGAAACACAATTGTGATCTGAGTGTAGTCATCAGTTTTGACAAATATGCTTTTCGTCGAGTCGTCTACTTTTTTTCCGAGATGCCTGAGAAGACGGGAGATAAAAGCATCCAGATCTTTAGCGGTCTTGAATATTTTTGAATTTGTTTGCGCTTCTGCTTTATTGGCATAGATATGAACCTCATTAAATGAATCTATGCAAATTGCGTAGACAGCAGGATCGTTAAACTTGTCCCATAATGGGCCAAAAATTGTTTTAAGTGCGGGAGAAGTAGTGGCCTTTTGTTTTTTCATTCGTTCCTCCTGGGATACCAAGATTATGGCACCGAAGGCTTTTTAGAGGTACTAGGGTATTCCCTAGGTTGAGATCCATTTTCTCGTTAGGGCATTTTTAACTGCTTCTGTTCGGCTGTCGGACTCAGTCTTTTGAAAGATAGCCTTCATATGAAATTCTATCGTTTTCTCTGAGAGACTGAACGCAGAGGCAATTTCACGATTGGTAAAACCTTGAGAGACATGAAAAAGTATCTCCTTCTCCCTTTTAGTTAAAGGAGACTCAGGAGAAAAATCCCCTACCAATGAATGGGCCAAAGAATTCAGTGAAGCAGCTGCTCGCATCAAGGCGAGCCCAGGACGTAGTCCTTTTGACTGCAGCCTACATTCATTTGCAATCCGCTTGATTTCTTGTGCTAGAGTCTTCTCATCGAATTGCAAAATAAATTCCTTAAACATATGGATATTACTAAATAATTATAGTAGTGGGAAATAGTCTTTGTCTATGAGTGTGCTCGCTTACGAATACGACCCCATTAATTTTCAAATAATAAAGCCTGCGAAAGCGGGCTTTTTTTATTTGGAAGTCTCAAATTTCTCAAATTTACTTAATAAGCTCATCCAACTTATTAAATGATCCACTCCAACCCATGGTCATACCAGATTTCGCCTCATGAAAAGTCTTTCTTTCAAGGTCACTTGCTTCTCCCTGAATCTCCCAGACAACGGTCACACGAGTTTCATCTACTCCCTCTTCGGCAAGTGTGACAGTAGCTAGAATCTTATCAGGCCAATTTTTCTCAAATGGTGGCTTACTTAGATTTCCTATTTCATCAGTGAAGCACTGAGTGTACACAAGTCGATGGATCGGAGAAATTTCCTGGTAGTTCATTTTACCAAAGTGATCTACCGTTGATCCATTAGTCATCTTATAAAAAGTCGTCTTACCAGTCATGATTTCAGATTGGAAGTACTCCATCGTAAAATCTACCGGAGGAAGCCACTGAGAAAAATACTTCGGATTAGTCCACATCTCAAAAATCTTTGTTACGGGAGCTTCGAATGTGCGATTGATGACGAAATAATCTTTTCCGGATTTCTCACGCTCTAAATATTCTGCCAATCGATCCCAAGTTGCATCACCGCCAGCCTGTTTAATAAATTTTTTAATTTCCTGTGCAGCTTGAGGTGATTCAAAGGCCATAATCATATCCATGACCGTTTTTCCCTGATGTTCCTCAAATGTTACCGTGACTCTAAAAAGCGGAGGCGTCGTTTCTGTGGCACCATGATCATAAACGAGCTTCTTATACGGTATGACCTCATGGTAAGTTGTCATATTAGGATAATCCACTCCATCTGGAGCATGCATGGTATAAATCCATTTCCCACCTGGGCACACATCTTTGCTTTTCGTGGTGAGGGTGAAACCTCGTGGTCCCCACCAATGAATGACATGCTTATCTTCTGTCCAAACAGTCCAGATAAGTTTCGCAGGTGCATCGTAAACGCGAATGAGTCTAAGTTCATGTGGTTGAGCTTTTGCCATGTTTTCTCCAAGTTTTATGATAGCGATTCGACTAATAAAATTAATTGTATCTAAAAAAAGAGTAAGATCAAAATAATCGATATAATTTCTCCTATTAATAGAAAAAATTGTAACTAATTGGAATGATCAAACGAAAGATAGTAATGAAAATATTTAATCTATACCTTTTTTTAATCTTTGGAATCATAGATGTAGCTCTAGCTTCTGCCCACCATAAAGGGACTATTAGCTCTATTAATATTGGGACAAGATTCTCTTCTGTTCTCCAAAAAAGAGGAGTTATTTTCTACAAAGATTATCAATTTGATCCTGTTCTGGCAGTCTTTCTCTTTGACGATCGACTGGAGTATCTAGGTGACTCAATTGGCTATCGTGATTTTATTTTTGAAGATAAAATTCGTCTACGCTCACGACTTGTCTCCATCAGTGACAATCCTCTCTTCCCTGCTCATCGCTCTATCATCAATTCATCACCAAAGAGAAAAGATACTTATGAGTGGAGTCAATCTCTTGAGATTTTTCTTCCAGGCTATAATAAAAATTATCAATCTGAAATTGATCTCACTTTCTCAAAAGATCTTAGCCAACATCACGGTCATTATGTCGAAGTCCTAGGAAAATTAAAACTCGGAAGTTTCAGGATTTTAGAGACTGAACTTGAACCGAATCTATTTTCTAGTCTTGGCTGGGGAGATCGTCTCCATAATCAATATTTCTATGGTGATGATATCAAAGCTAGTGGAATCAATAATTGGTCAAAAGGATTGTGGATTGCACTTCCCGAAGAAGCAGACAGATTTTATCCTATCATTCAACTCAATCACTTTCAAACGATTGGCTCGTTTCATAAAGGTCGATATGCGCAAGGAAGAAGCCAAGGATTATTAATCTCATTCATCGCTACTTTAGGATTGCTGGATAAGTAATGACTGACTAAACTTAGTAAAAATGAATTTAATTTTGAGCTCCATTCTATCTCTTTTTGGATTTTCAATTGATCCGATGAAGCCGGCGCGAGAGGCAATTGAAAATTTTAAAATTCAGCACTCAGACCGAATTCATCATACTTTTGCAGATGCTGGTGATGTGACAAAAAGACCAGTTATCTTCATTCATGGTTCTCCGGGTTCAAAAGAGGGTTGGTATGCCTACTTGTATGACTCATCTCTCAGTAAGCGCTACCATCTGATTTCAATCGATAGGCCCGGATATAGAAAAGATGATGATGGAAGAAGTGAAAGATCGCTAACAAAACAAGCTGAACTTATCTGGGACGTCCTAAAAAATAATAAAAGTAATTTGAAACCTATTCTCGTTGGTCATTCATTCGGTGGAGCTGTCATCGCTAAAATCGCAATGATACACAAAGAAGAAATTCATGGCCTCGTTTTTGTGGCAAGTTCAGTTGATCCTCAGCTTGAAAAAGTTAAGTTAATCCAGAGAATTGGGGATAGCTGGGGGATCAGATCGCTCGTCCCAGATCATCTGAGAGTTTGCAATGAAGAGATCTTAGCATTAAAAAATGAATTGCAAATCATGAAGGACGATTGGTCATTAATAAAAGCTAAAGTAATCGTTATTCACGGAGAGAAAGATGACTTAGTTCCCGTCGATAATGTGAAATTTCTGCAAAATAAACTAAAAATACATAAAACATATCTTTTAGAGAATGTGAATCATTTCATCCCCTGGAACTATCCGGAAGTGATCAAGCAGGCGATTATGGAGTTAGGTTAAATGAAAAAAATCATTCTCTTTATTTTAATTTTTACGATATTAAATTTATCATTCATCCCACTAATGTCTCTCTATGGCTTAAGTATTTGCCCCATATTGAAAATCCCAGGCTTTTTTTTCGGCTGTGCTTACACCGGATCATACATCTTAAGTGTTCTATTTTTTAATTTTTGCCTGATTTCTTATTTATACTTTTCCGATAAAAAACTCATTCCTAAATTCTTTAGAAAGAACACATATCTATTGTACATTTTAAGCTACCTCATCGCCTCTTCCATTGCCCTCATCGTTTTGAGCTTCATTTTCAATCTTAATCATATTTCTGGAGACTCACGAGCTCCTGAAATTCTCCTTCTTACAAGTCTTCTTTTAGGAATAACTCAGGCTTATGGTTTAAACTGGGCGCTAGGAGATTTAGAATTACATAGTCCCTTAGAGAGAACTCAATTTAAATTTGCCTGGCTTCAACACACACTTAGGACAATGGCTCCGATACTCGCTTCTATTATTGTTCTTCTGCACTTTCTCTTAATCCAATCATACCTCCTTACGAGGAAAGATATCTTTCCCATGAACTCTGAAGAAATTGTAGAACAAACGACGTATGTCGTTTTATTTGTTATTACGTGGCTCATCATGACGTATTTTTTTCATTTTCTCTCTGAGGGTGAAAATGCTCGAAAGATTAAAAGCCACGTTGAAAACCTTCAGGATGAAAAATATGACTATCAATCTATTGAATCTAACTCTTGGGGGCTTTGGCGTTCCTTGCTACAACACCTCAATGACTTTTCAAAAGTTTTTAGTGAACGTACAAAACTACTAAAATCATTTTCAAGGTTTGTGACAAACGAGGTTGCTCAACATGCTCTAGTCAATGAACTAGACTCTGTTGGTGGCAAAGAAGAAGAACTTACTGTGATCATGAGTGATATTCGTGACTTTACAAAGATATCTCAAAGAATGAGTCCTAATGATGTCGTCGATATGCTTAATAATTATTTTTCGCTCATGATTGATGAAATGATGAAGCATAAAATTGTTGTTGATAAATTTATAGGCGATGGGATTCTTGCTTACGTAGAGAACGAACGTCTAGAAGAGAAACATCTTCAAAACCAGCAAGCCGTTAGAGCCTCGGTTGGTATGCTCCAAAAAATCAAAGAACACCAACTGGATTTAAAAATAGGAATTGGGATCTATCGTGGACCTCTCGTCAAAGGTTATATTGGCTCTAGATCTAAACTACAACATACTATTATTGGAGATTCCGTAAATCGTGCAGCTCGGCTTGAAGCACTCTGCAAAGAACTTGATGTGCCCTTAGTTATTACTCATGAAATTTGGTTAGATCTTGATGAACAAACAAGAAAGAAATTTAAAATATTTAAGGACGTTAAAATGAAGGGTGTTGATCAATCTGTGGACGTCTATGGATTACAAGAAAAATAAGCCCCCCATTCAGGAGGCTTACTTAAGGTCAAATTATTTAACTAAACAGCCTTGGATGATTTCTGTTTTAGAGAGCAAACATCTCATCTTTTCACGGATGATGAGTTTGTTCCCCGAAACTTCTACTGTCTTTGAATAGCTTGTAAGAGGAGTAACATCTCCACAAACTGATCCGCCTGGTCTTTTACCAGTTTCATTTGTTTTAAAATAAACGGTATTATCTTCGACTGATTTTTTTGCACCATCTAGGTGAGCAACCGGTAAATCATAAGCTCTCGATTCAATCGCAATCGAAGATTCTCCACCATATGGGTTCATGATGACTTGGCATGGAGTTCCGTCATCTTCCTTATATACATTGCCATTAACATAAGAAATGAAAACTCCTAGTTTATTCATGAGTTTTGAAATCTCTTGCGGAACTGCTGAAAAAGAAGGGAGCGATGTTAGTAACGAGACAAATGAAAGAATAATAAATTTACCCATTATAGACTCCTCTTTGGTTTTATCAAAGTTGATTATCTCGGGTCTCTAGGGTTGAAAACTTGATTCAGTCGAGTATGAATTTATTTCATGGCTGAATGGATGACAATGGTGGATGATTAGTAAATTAATTCTCTGTCGTCACACACGATGACGACTTAAGAAGAGCTAATCTCTTTTGTTCATACTTTTTTGATTTCGTGAGTTCATCCATTTTTTTCATGATATCGCATGATTTGGGCTCAATTAAGATCACTTTTTCATAGTCTTCTTTAGCTTTTTCAACCTCATTTTTGGCGGCATAAAGAGCAGCTCTTCTAGAATATGCAGGAATTGAGATAGGGTTAATTTTTATAGCTTGAGTATAAGATTCAAGTGCCATGGAATCATTTTTTTCTTCCTGGTAAAGGACACCGAGATTAATATAACCAGCATCGTAATCAGGATTAATTTTCACACTCATCTTGGTATAAGCCCAGGCCTGACGTAACTGCCCCAGAGACTTATAAATAGCGGCCAGGTTCCCATAAGCTTCAGCAAAACCTCGAGAGTGATCTATTGCCTTTTTATAGAAATACTTTGCTAGATCATATTGTCGATGCTGGGAAGACACATATCCAAGGCCCAAGTAAATACTACTCGCAAGTTCTTTTTCATCTTTAAGTGAAGTTAAATAGAATCCATCTTGAATAGATCTCTCAGAAAAAGAAAAATGATCTCGATAATACTTGTCTGTAACAATTTCTCCTTCTTTTAAAGTTTCAACATTTAGACAATCTAGTCGATGACAAAAACGGACAAAAACATGACCGGGTACTCTCACGAGATAAGCATCCACATCCATCTTTTCTGCCGAGAGAAGATATAGGATGCTTAATCCAAGACAGTGAGCACGTTTAAATTTCAAGGTACTATCTGGAAGAATATTATCCTGATTTTTGATCGCAGAGTAAGAAACATCTGGTTTTATTTTAAGCTTCTTAAAAATATAATTATTGAGATTTGAAATTGATTGCTTAAGATCTGGAGACTTTTTTGGTACTCCATCTAGAAATTGATCTAATCCTTTCACATCAAGCTTAGGTCTAACTTCTTGCAGGATTTGAACGACAGTTTTTTTATAACTCAGCCTTGATTGTAGTTCATTACAAATGTCATCGTTAAGTTTTTCACGCTGACAAATAAATGACATGTTTTTTCTGGCGAGAGCTAGATCGTCGTCTTTTGCATCAAATTTTTTTCCATAATTTATATAAAGAAGAAAGATATTTCTTTCATCGATTAAATCTTGCCAGTATCCGAAACTCATTAACTTCTGAGAAGCTTTAGAAACGACTTCTATTAGTTTTTTAGATTGTTCAGGGTCTGTTGTTTCTTTTGATTTCAAAATCGCCTGATCTATCTCTTCGACAAGCTGAGCTTGCAGATTAGATCTTTCAAACTTATATTTTTTACCAAAGATTTCATTCTGATTTTCAAGCTGGAGGTGATGGATATACTCATGAATAAGAACCCCTGGAGAAGCGGAATTTCTGACCAAGATTTTATTCTCTAAAGGAAGATATTTACCAAAAAGATTTCCAAGTCTTTTATCTTGGCTGTCGACAATATCGACTTTAATCCCTTTTGAGACAAAATATTTGATGATTTCGTTATGAGAAAGCTTGAAGAGTTCACTTAGTTCTTGCTTTGAGACTTTCGTTTTATCACATAGCTCATAGCTATCACTCAGTTCAACTGGTTTACATGTTTTAAAATATTCCTTGTTAGATTCGAGCCATGTGAAAAAATCATCCGTTGAATCAGCACAAGCTAAAAGAGTTAAAAGAAGAGAAAAAATAAAATTCATTTTTAAGCCTTATTCCTTTCAAGCCGAAGCCTTTTAAACTCATTAAAATTATCTGCCTTTAAAAAGCCATTAAATTTTAATTCTTTTTCTAATTTTAATGGGTACTCGACTTCATAATCTTCAACATTTAATTTTTGACTGTTATGAAACTTTTTATTTTTTTCAAAATAATCATGGGCACAGTAAATTTTTGTCTCAAGAGGTAATATCTTTATTCGCTGAATTGTTTGGTAGAGATCTTCAAGTGTTCCATCAAAAACTCTGCCACAACCAAGGGCAAAAAGGGCATCTCCAGAAAAAAGAATGTGAAGTTCAGGAAAATAATAACCTATTTGACCTTTTGTATGTCCTGAAAGATCAATCGCTTGAATCTTCAAGTTAGAATGTATGATTTTCTGATTTAGATCTATTAAATTCACCCCTTCAGAGCTCAAGGTTAGTTTTTCGCCGCGTGGATAAAAAAGTTCACAATCTGGATTTTTCTTTTTTAAATCCATAACTCCATCAACATGATCAGGATGATGATGAGTGATAAGAATTTTTTTTAGGCGCAAGTCGTTTTGTGTCAAGAATGTTTCCACGACAAGTGATTCTCCTGGGTCTACGACGATGGCTTCATGACCTTTATAAAGGATAAAAACGAAGTTATCTTCAAAAATAGGGATTGACTCAATTTTCCAGTTCATTGTTGTGATTTTAACATCTTTCATTCGTTTTATTTAAATTTCGCCATGTTTAATTGGCGATTGAGTTAATCAAGTATTTTTCAACTCAAGATATATCAGATTTTCAAGTCAATTACTCAAGTAATTCTCAAGACTTCCGATAAAAACAAGTGGGATATTTTTCCCCTATGGGTAGGAATAGGACATTAAATTAGAATAATACAGTGATGAATTTTAAATATTTTTTCTCTTATTTTATTCTCTTATTTTTAATCTCTTGCGTGGGGACTGTCCAGCAAGCTGATACGCCATCGTCACTTCAAATCCCATCTGAAGTTATAACATTTAATTATACTGGCTTAACTACTGCGAGAGCGATTGCCAACGATAAGATTGAAGTTGAATTTATGCCTTCTACTGGTAACCCTGAGGAGATTTCATACTCTCTCTATGTTAATGATTCAACGACACCTGTTAATCTTGATCCACAGTCAATTCTTACGACTGTCGGAGGTAGGCTTCTTTACACTGTTGAAGGCCTTCAAACTAATACCGAGTATAAATTAAAGCTTCGAGCTAAAAACCTTAAAACCGGCGCTCAGTCAGATAACGAGCAAACATTTTTCACAAGAACCTTTGATAATAGAGTCGCTAACTTCAGAGGTATTACTGGTCTGCAGTTAGTACCTGGTCAAGCACAAAATTCAATCGTTGCTACATGGGTACCTTCATTAATGACGGGTCTTTTTGAAGCCTCTACTTTTGATCCAGTTTATTATGAAGTAACTTCAATAAGTCAGGTAGGCGGCCCTGAAAATTTAAATAATCCAAATTACCAGGGAACTGATAGACGAGTTACACTGGTGCCAACTCCTCCCATGCGAGCAACTCCTCTTTCTAATCCAAGTAATTTAACAATCTCAAATCTAACTCCAGGTACTAAATATTATGTTCAAGTAAGAGCTCTTCACAGACTTTACTATGATAACTTACTTACAAATCCAACTCTTTACCCAAAAGAAATTAATTCTAGATTTTTTTCAGTTACAACAGAAACACCCACTGGACTTTCAGATTTCAAGGTTAACTCAGTCATTCTATCTAATATTAATAACGTTGATGGCTTCACAGGTTTTAATGTGTTCTGGCAGCCCGGAATTGGAACTTATACAGGTTATAGAATTTTTGCAAGAAGATACGATGGAGTAGCAGATCCAGCAATTGATGATAAACTTAATGAAGCTACTCTCGTCTCCATGAACACTAATGGATCTTACGTTGCTGCGACAACACTTGAAACATCAAAAAAAATTACTGGACTTATTGCTAATAGCTTTTATCAAGTTAAAATAGCTCTTTGTAAAATTCCCTCTTGTCCGCTAGAAGCTAGTAATCCAGATGCAGGTATTCTTTCAAACCTTAAAGTTATTAAAACTTTTCCCAATTTAGCTCCATTTACAGGAATAAACTCAATTGAATCTCCAACGAGTTTTTCACTTATTGATCAATTGCGACTAAGATTTGATGCTCCTGTTCTCTCCTCAGGATTTGCTACAAACCTCGAGTTTTATTGTGTGAATCCATCTGATTTTACACAAATGGTTAAGTTTAATGGAGCGACACCTATTTCAGGCTCACCAGTGAGTCGATGCAATGGACTTTACCTCTCTGGAAGTGCACCTTCTTTAGAACTATTTACTTCTCAGACAGTGAGAGGAACTTTTATTGACGGTGCTAGTCAGTATTGCTTTGCTGCAACTCCGGCAATTATTGGCTATGGACCTGAGGTAAGAACTGAAACAAATAAGAGAATCGTTCGATGTATTGTGCCGCAAATTCAAGCTCCAACAACATCTCAGTTTCCAGGAGTAAAACAAAACTGCTCAGTTTCTGGAACGACAGCTAATGTAAAATGGAACTTACCTACGGCAGGAATCTATTCAAACTTTATCGTTTTCTATAAAGAGAAAGTCAGTGGAACAAATTTTGATTTTACCCAAGGTATTTTAAATAATGCAAGCTATCTAAAATCTCCTAATCTTGCATCCAGTGTTGTTGAATATAATATTACGAATTTAACACCTGGAAAAACTTATCAAGTGGGAGTATTGACGATTGCTGATCAAACAGCACCTAACCCAGATTATTATAGTGAATTTAATATTAATATTAAAGACTGCGCTGTTCCTCTTCCTACTGCTACTTTCAAAGGATTTCATCGTATCTTTGCGATTGGACCCAAAATAGATGGCAGATACCCAAACGATCCTGCAACTAAAACTTTCCCTGCAAACTCAAGAATTTATGAAGCACTCAATGCATCTGGGATTCCTTATGAAACGGCAATGGAAAATACAACAACAATATCGAATCAACCCGGAGTTACTAATTTTACAAACCCTCCAGGAAGAGACTTTGGAACTAATTTCAATGCAGAGTTTGATGGGGAGCCAGAGTCGGTTACAAAAGTAATGGCAAGCAAGAGTGGTATTATATCTCTTGCATGGGAGGAAGTAGATCTTTCGACGGGGCTAACAACTTTTCAGGCGAATCAACCAGCAGCTCCAGCATCGAGAACTGGACGAAGATATGGTTATCGTATTTTACGTTCATCAGATAATCAGCTAACTTGGCAAGACCTAACAAAAACCTATGGACTTATTTACTCACAAACATTTTCTTATCGAGTAAGAAGTAATGTCACTCCAGTATCAAAAAGGATGGCTTTTTTTACTGATTATTCTGTAAAAGATTTACAGTCTGTTCATGATGAGAACTCTGGACAAGATATTGAGAGAGCCAGAGTTTATTATTATAAAATCATCCCGGTTTTTGATAACCAAGCAGTCAACTATACAAACCCAAGCGCATCATTAGTTAAGGTTTCATTACCTCCTGCTAATATGGCACTAGTCCATCGCTGGATGGCTAATCGAGCAAGATGTTTAGAAATAGGTAAAACACCTGACATCAATTCAAACTATAGTTGTGATTATAATGGTATTGGATCTGTACCAAAAATATCTCCTGCAATTGTTGGTCAAACTAAACTAGATCAAAACGCAGATCTCCTCGTGGATCGCTTTGAAGTTAGCTGTCAATACACTAGAGGAGACCGAGTTAGCGACCCATCAGTGGGAGCAAGTGTTTTTGAGCTGGGATCAGCTAAAAGAGACAGTTCAAATGATATGAATCACTTTCCACTCTTCAAAGGGTACGCCGCTTCCGATTCAGAAAGTAATGCAATTCCTTTTAAAGGATGTACTGGTGCTTATGTAAGATCAAGAGGTGCCACAGGTACGGCTGATGATTACCCCGCCAACTTCACAGCTGAATACAGTAAACTCCTTCAGGGGGATTGTATTGGAGATCATTTTGACGACATACCATTTATTAACGAGGTCCCCTATTCATTCCCGGCTAACTGTAGCGCTCAAGCATATAGTGAAGGATCATATAATAGAATACAAATTAACTTACCAGGCACACCTAATTCGAGTGTAGTTGTTTCTCCTTATGTTTGCTCAAACGTTGATGAAACAAATCCTCAAAATTATCTCGATCGATATTTTACAATTTGGGCTTCGAATATTGTTGCCCAATCCGAATTTCTTGCTGTTTTTTACAATAATCGTGTTGCTCCCGGCGATCAGATTGATAGAGGTTCGATTGTAATGGGTCCAGTTGCAGGAAGCTTGACCGCTTATGAATCAAAAAGTACTCCATCTCAACTTTACTCGTCAGACGACTCAAGTACTTGTTTCGTAAACCTTTCTTATTTAAGCTATGCTTCCATAAATCCAAATGAATTTATGATGCCAAGATGGATTAGCATTAATGAATTTAACAAAAAACTTAAGTTTAACAATGTCACAAATCAAAATCTCCTTACAAAAAAAATATCTGAGCTTATTGACGTAAGATCAGATGGTACGAGTTTTTATAATGGAAATTTCGGAGATGGTTCAAACGCAAACTTTACTCTTCCACCAAGTAATTTAAGGAGCAGTCATCGTTTTAGAGAAAGCTCTCTTTTAGGACGAGTTATGACTTCGAATTCGTCTAAACTACCTCCCTTAACAAGATTAAGTCCTCTTAGTGCAAACTCTATTTGTTCGACCTACGCTGTACAGACTGGTTTTGGTACAGACTCAGGTTACTTTAGCCCGACTGAGCAAAAAAAATCAAAACGTCTCTTGAGAAGGTCTGAATTTCTAACAGCGGCAATTTGGCCTAATACATATTCCTCATCTACTATTACCTCTCTTGAACTTTCTAACTCAATTGGGAATTGTAATACAGGTGTTCGAAACAATGCTGGTAGTACGGTTATTAAGGGTAATATTCTCAATAATAATATCTCCATGTATTCAAAACCTAATACAGGGACAGCTGATGCTCCTCTTGTAACAGGAAGCTCTCCGTTTAATGTTCTTGCCTCTCAACCAGAATCCTCTCATTCAGCCAACTGCATGAGCCAATTTGGGATTCAAGATTTAGTTGGAAACGTTGAAGAATACAATTCAGAGAGACTTTTTTGTGATTTCTCCCAAGATTCTATTATGATTGGAACGGTTGATCCAACTTATGTTGAAGGTTCAAATATGGTCAACAAAGGCGACGGAGGACTTGAGCTTGCGATTGGAGATGACTTCGATTCTCCTTATATCTTGAAATCTGGTGTTCCTAAAAACATTAATCACCCATCAACTCTTGAGGTGCGCTACCGTAGTGATCCAAATATCAAGAACACGGATGCAAGGCCATGGGTTAAAATTGGTGCGGACAACGGTTATTGTTCTTATGTAGATAACGATAGCCGCAATAGAACAGATGTTAACAACGCTGTTATATTTAGAAGTGTGAATGGTCTTTGGAACAATATTTTCTTGCCAGGTGGAAATCTTAATACAAACCTTGTACGAAAAGCGCAAGTATCAGATCAAGAGTCAGTCCTAACTTTTCGAAATGGTGACGGGAGATTTTTAGACTTTGGGACTCTAAGCCTTGGGCCGTATTTTGGATACTCGAATACGCTCTCATTAAATAATACAAATATTACAGCAACTGAATATAGCGCGAAGTCGAAATATTTTAATCCAATCGTTGGATTTCCAATTATCTGTAATGGTACGAGTTGTGAGGACCCACTCTTGGCAGGCGTTACCAACGACAATACGAGTATCTCTACAACAAGCTTCGCAACAAACTTAACAGTAAATGATGTAACACCTCTAATCACAGATTATCCTATTGGAGGATCACAGATTTATAATATAGGGACTAGTGAATTTAATTATTTTTCGTACACACGAACGGTTGAAAATGATGCTGCACCTGGAGCAAGTTTTGGCATTTTAGCCTACATTTTAGTTGATAGCCCCGAAGACCCGTCTAATCCTCAACTGGTTTATTTAAATTATCCACAAGATTTCCAAGCAGGTACGGAACTGATTTTTACTAGACTAAGTTGGAGAACAAGTAGAATTACTGAATTTAATTCGGTGTCTGGTTCAGGATCTAATAACAGCAGAGCAGGAAGATTTTCAGCAAGTTTTATCGATGCGAGAAGCTCTAATAGTGGGACATCAAGAAGTAATACAGGGTTTAGATGTGGAACTCTCATCAATGAGGAGTAAATGAATTATTTTCATTTGATCCAAATTTCCATCCTTGCTATTTTATTTGGTTGTAATCCAAATCAAAGTGAACTGAGTATTCAAACTGCAGGGATATTTAAACCATTCAATGCTAAACTTGAAAATCAAGAATATGATAATCAAAAACTAGATCTAGGCGAACACGTTACAACCAATGGTCCAAAGACCATAACACTCGAGCTGGCGAATAATTCTGATTTCCCCTACACGGAATTAAGTTTAATTTTTAATGCTGAAGAAAACGATCAAAACTCAGTAACAACTTTTAAGGCTGGTGAGTCAGGAGGAAATGACTTCCCTGGTCTTGGTGGGACATGTAAAACAACAATTCAACCAAGAACTACTTGTAAAATTATCCTAAGTTTTGCTCCACGGGAAAACAGACAGTACAATGAAATTATCAATCTTCAATTCAAAAATCTTGTTGATAGAGAAAGTCATACAATCACATATACAATACTTGCAGGAACTCCTCCTCAGCTATCGCTCATAGATGATAAAACTCAGTATACGTTTGGTCAGCTTGTTGGATCTGCTAAAACTCCTGTTATTGAAAGGGAAGAGATTCAAACCTTTACTGAAATTATCAAGGTAAAAAATACCGGTGGTTTATCTGCAAAAAATGTAACAGTTATGGTTAGTGAAGATTGTATTTCTTCATTAACTGGATTATGTCCCACAGGGATGAATAACGCATACTCTATGACTACAACCTGTAAAGATAGGATTAAGCCAAATGAAGTGTGTGAAGCTGTTGTTACCTTCCGTGCAAAAAACCAAAATCCATTGATTGGCCCCGTACCCGCTGATATTATTGAAATAGATTATAAAGGAAACCTCAATTTTTCCTATAAAAAATCAGCCACTGATGATGATTACCTCAACTTAAATACATACTTCAGGACTGTTTCAACAAATATTAAAGCTAAGTTTAAATCATCAGCTCAAACAATAACTTTTTCAGACAAACTTACAGCAGGAAAAAGAGATTTAAGAACTTATCGTTTAAGCAATAATGGTTTTAGAGAAGGAGAAATTAGAGCTCTTGTTTTCAGGAATGCTGGAAATAATTTCTTAGTCAGCTGCAAAGACAGAAATAACATTGATATCCTTACATGCTACAAACAAGATCTATCTCTTTCTACATTAAGTTACTTCCCATTTTATGTGAAAGATCGAAATAGATGCCTTAGAGAAACAGATTCTTCATCTCCCAAGTTTATTAATGTGGAAGAAGGATGTGTTTTTGATATCGTATTTCAGCCTTCAACTACTTTCACCACAGATAAACTCTCTGATTTTTTGAACCTCAAAATGAATCTCCTTTACGATGATAAACTAAAGGGTTTAACTAACGTCATTGAGGAGCAGTATGCTACTCTAAATGCCCAGTCGATTTCTCCGGCACGACTCGAGGTTGCATCAATTGTTTATGATTCACAGATTTTCCCTGTAACTTCTGGATCCATTAGCACCACAGACTTTGGTAGATTAGCGATGCAATCACTTCAGTTCTACAAAAGAAAAAGTTTAATTATTACCTTTAAGAATAATGGATCAAGTAAAGCATTAGGTATTCAGTTTAAAGATGGAAAAAACAACATTATTCCAATCGGAGGAACAACAATTAATCTTGGTTTATACCCGCCACAATACTATGCATCTGTTATCGGAAGTGAGACAAATTGTACCGTCGTTCCTGCTGGAGAAAACTGTACACTCTCAATGAATTTTGCACCTATTTCCCTCGGTAACTCGACTAAAGAAACAGACAATATGTTTGATGGGATAGACGCTGGAAGTAAAAGGTTTAAAGATTTTATTATCTCTTACGACAATGGATCTACTTACACTGACACAAATTTTACTGACACTCCTGATGCTCCAAAAAAATCGACTACTGCTCGAATTTTTGCGACTTTAGTTAGAAAAGGAAAACTTCAGCCTTTGACTGATGATTCAAGAAATTTAAGCTCAATAAATGCTGGAGTAAATGTCATCGGAGATAAATATCTAGTAAAACTTGTTCTTCAAAATATTGGAGCAGGCGAAATCCCTTACATACGATTCATGAATCCTCCATCACCAAATTTTAATCGCCCTAGTCCTAGAGCTTTTGACTATGATTTCAAAGTAATCAATTCTACTCCCACTGATATTGCAAATTATAATGTTACCAAGGATTGTAAAACAGTTTTAGATATAGACGAGAATTATACAGTACCTCTTTCTGCAACTCCTGGCTCAAGAATAGGAAATTTTTCTGCACTTTATGAAAATGAGTCCTGTCTTTTAACTTTCGAAGCTCAAAGAAACAATCGCTTCTATCGATCAGATTCTTATGGTTGTTCTGACTCACAAGGAAGTGATTTCACCGACGCTCTCAGATACTTTAGCCAAGAAGCATTAGCTAATAATCCTAGCTCACTATGGGAACCATGTAGATCACCAAATAATTTAAACATGACTGGATTGCAGTTTGATTTTTATGATGGTGACAATCTAAACCCATCTCCTGGTGTTGATGCAACTTATGGTGCAAGAGCAACTTTATCTCCACTTTATAATTTAAATATTTTGCAATCATGGCAAGCAAAACTAATGATATACAACCCGACTCCGTATATAGGTGCAACGTTTTATCGTCAAGGCTACACAATGCCTATGCTTAACCCAGGTATTTCAAGCCAGACCGCGCGAAACATAACTGCCCAATGGTTCTGGGGACCCGATCAGAATTACACAAGATCACTAGCTAATCCAGCCATCAACGGCTCGCTATTTCAGGGCGATAAGTCCCGAAGTTTTGTACCCTTAATGAGCTCTTGGGCAGATCGAACTAATTATGATTATGTTTATTTTATTGGAAACTTTCCCCAGAACTCGGGGAGCATGGTGATTCCGATAAGTTTAAAAAATCATGGAGGAGCAAATGCAAAGATCATTCAGTTCACTAGCACTGGCCTTTTAGGAAGTTTAACTCCTAAAACATCTCCAACGATAGGATCTTTGATTGGTGCAAATGCAATTATGAGTTCAATTACCTATGACCTTTTAACGTCAACTCCTGGAGAACAAAAAGCTGAATTTAATCTTGTGTATGAAACAGGCGAACATTTTGATCCGTTAAACTTTAACGGAAGTCAAACTCCAACTAATGCAAATTCCTCTCAAAAAACGAGAAGGATAAAAGTGCTTATTTTAGCAAATGTTATTACAAATAATACTTACCCAAGAATTTCAATATCTACACAAGACTATAGCGTATCGGAAAATATTGGTTCTCCCCCTACTGTATCACTTAATGGTCCAGTTTTACCTCAAACACTTAGCTGGAATATAACACCTGTTACTTCCACTATTGTGTTTGACTCTATTAAATACCCAAATACTGCAACAACGAGTGACATATACGCTCAAAAACGAGTGACCATAACAAATAATTCAGGATTTACAATCAGTAATATGGCAATTATTTTCAGGGATACCGTTGGCAGTAATTTTCCCAAAACACTTCCTTCATCATTTACGACTGTTTCGAATACGTGTGGAGCATCACTTGGTAATGGCCTCAGCTGTAATATTATCTTAAGATATTTACCAAGATCTTCAGACCTCAATCAAACATTTGTCATGTCTGTACTTCATCAAATTGGAACTGGAACATTTGCTGTTCAAAATCTTGGTATTTCACTTTCACCTAGATCAGCTGGTACAGTTATAGCTAATGGAAGATCTGCGACTTCAATTAACTATAAGGTGACTTCTAACTCCCCTAATATCACAAGGACTTCTTACCCATTAGTTATGGGAACTCAGCAATTAGATGTAATCCCTAAAGTGACAAAGTTTGACCAAACAGGAAATGGTAATTTTAGAAAGATCGCGATGATAAACATCAATTCAACAAAAACATCTTTTCTCTTAGCTTATCATTTATATCTCACAAACAATAACCTAAGGGGATACTCTAGCGGAAACAAACCTGACTCGAGTGTTGTTCCAGATCTTACTGAGTATAGGACCGTAGATGGATTACAATATGCCATTATACACAAGCTTAAATATGCTAATAACTCCGATAGGATTATCGTCGAGGCAAGCAAGGGCTGTCTTTTTGGGGATGATGAAAATAATGTTGCATTAGCTCATAACGAGAAAGGATTTAATAATGCGACCTCTGCAGCTAATCCTTGTTTATTAATTTTTACCCATAATGCAAATTTTGAATATCTCACAAAAAATATTCTTGCAAATAATGGCGATGATATGCGGGAGAATGCAACTGAACTTTGGTATTATTCATACAGCCGATCTACTACTGCCTCAATTTGGCTTCACGCAACAGGGACTTTCAATCCAGATACATCAAACATGATTGGAAGTTATACAAACGTTACAGCCTTTGATACTCCGTCTATTAACTTCAACATCCCTCGGCTAACAGAGACGACCCCAACTGTCGGTACAATCACTGGTTTGAGAATTATTATGGGGACAAGTGCAGGTGTTTTAAACTCACCATATGATAAGAGTTTAACAAATTATATTGATATTCCCTATAGCTCCGGGACAACTTACTCAGACCTGTTAACTTTCACAAGTGGACTAATACCATCTGAGTATCGTTATTTTAGAGTCCTTGCTATTAGAGAACACCCATTGAATAATAGTGGCTCTAAATTTTTAAATCTTTCTAGCACTAAGTACCTATCTCTGGTTGTCAATCCAGCTTCTATCTTGAAAGTTTTAGTACCGCCTGCAAATCATCATTATTTTCATGCTCAGAAAATACTTGTCATGAAAGATCTTTTTGATGGAGTAACCTATAATGATTTTACGACAACAAAAAGTAAGTGTTCTAATGCACCATCTTTAGTTGTTAAAGATCCATCTACCTTTACTTATAAATATAGGTTAATTACACGATTTGCATGGAATTTAATAAAAAATGAACCTCAATCAACAAGCTATTTAAATAGTGATCGTATTGCACATTGGATTGATGATCCGCTCGTTGATATTGATCAAGTTGCAAGCACTGATCCTTCCTTTACACCAAACACATCCTCTCAAGTTTTAGAAAATAGTAAGATTTTCTATCTCAGGAATTCATCTAACCCGAGTGCACTTGTCAACCAAGCTGTCGGAGGAGTTTCTGGAGCAAACTTTTCATATTGGGACTCTTATGTTGATGGAGGCACAGGATATGCTTCCGCAAGATGCATGGTCGTATTACCATAGTAGAAAGACATTAATCCAAGGATGGTATGAAGTTCGTTGTTATCTTATTATTTCTCACAAGCTTAGTCTTTTCTGAAGATAAGATTTTTGCTCTTCTCAAACCCATTCAAGGTAACTCTCAGTTACCATCAGTTATTTTGACTCAGCTTCAGAAAATTGGGATTCAATACGTCGCTACAAAAAAAGAATTTATTCTTCTTTTAGGCGGAGCTGAAGCTCCAAGCTCGGCTGTCGTTGATGTTATTTCAATTGAATCAGAGATTACGAAAAACAATAATGTTTTTGACATAGAAATTAGAATCTTTGATCTCAAAAGAAAAATCATCTTAAATTCCGCAATTCTAAAAAATATCCGCGAAGAAGATCTTCTTCGCATGTACAGAAGTGCTATTGAAAAAGTTTTTACCGAAAGAGTCATTGTTTCTCCTGAGAAAAATTCTCCACCGGGACAAACTCCTAAAGTGATACCTCCACCGATTAAACCCTCGACCCCACCAGCCACTACTCCAGAGGTTCAAACAAGTACACCCAACACCGAACAAATTGATTTCAAAAAAATTCTTCAGGGTCTTAAATCTGAAATTGCTGTCAGTCTAAAAAAAGAGAGTGAAAAAAACTCTGAAAAAAAAAGCAAGGATGAAGAAAAAAAAAAGCAGAATACGATCCAAGCTAATGAGCTAACTCCCCAAGAACCTAGTCCTGATCAAATCGTTGAAAAAAAAGAAGCTGAAAAAGAAGGTTTACCCTTTTTACCTCGTCAGTATCTTCTCGAGGTAGGCTATCAATCAAGAGCACAAGAGAATAGAGATTTGATTATCACCAAAGCTTCGGCTAAATTTCTCACTTTCCGAGCACAGATCACACAACCTTTACGAATTTTCCGTCAAAAATTTGGTCTAGAGTTTCCAATCTACTTTTATAGAGCTCTTTCTACTCCGGCCGATCTACCAATTCAGTATCTTATTGGTGCCAAAATTTACTATCAACTTCAACCTATTAAACCAAGTCTTTCTTTAGAGAGAGAAAATAGCTTCTTCTTTAACGTTACCAACGCAGGAGCTGGACTAAAAGCGGCATCAATTGAAACGGTTTGGCTAAAAGCCGCCGCAGAATACCAGCATAAAAAAAAAGTTAACTTAAAAGTCTTTGGAGAATTAGGGACGCCATTTATGGTGAAGACAGGTTACCAGCCCGTTAAAAACGCAACAAATTGGAGTGGTCTCTCCACAAAATTAAAAATAACCTCACCCCTACTTGATACCGGCTGGGAATCATCTATAATGTATGAAACGACGAAGCTCGAAACTACCGGAGTGCGACTATTTTCACTTACAGAAACAAGATTCTCTATACTCTTTGGTCGATCACTCTAGCGGTAAACTCATTTGCAGAGTCTAATCTAAGCAAATCCACTGAGCTCTCCTTTATGGCCGGCTTGGCGAATATCGGCTTCACAGAAACACAAAGCACACTCCAGGGGCCTAACCAAACTACAGCAGCCTCAGGCTCAGTAGCTGCCATCAGTGGAATTGCTCACTATAAATTCATGATTCAAAACCGACGGGCCTTTTACACCCAGTTTACTTTTCCCCTATTAGCGAGTCAGGGAAGTTATTTAAGTGGAGGCGGTGGTATAGAGTACTACTTTGGTCAATCTCAAGCAGCAAAAACTATACTGAGCGACTCAACAACTTCTCTCACCATCACCCCAGATCTTAGATACTTTGGTTTCGCTGGGGTCAACATGGGATATATCGCCTACTTAACACCGACAGCTAAAAAAAATGATACCACCCTTGAAATCGAACTTGGTGGTGGATTGAGTAAAAAGTTCACAAAATTTACCCTAAGAACCCAAGCCTCTATCGCTCGAGGAACAGGTGTCTCCACGACGACGATGGGCATGAAGTTCTTCGCCGGTGGCATTTTTTTCCTAGACTAAGTACAGCTTCGTTCAAATTCAAAAATACGAGATAATAAAAAAGCTTAGAGGAGCTCAGGATGAGATTCTTAATTTTTTTATTTTTTATTTCACAGCTGGCGATGGCCAATAAACTGATTATTAAGAGTCAGCCAGAAGCTGCTGAAGTCTTTATCGTCAATTCCGGTAAACCTATTCGAATCGGAGCAACTCCCTTCGAAGCTAACCTGAATGAGGTGATGAATAATTATGTCAAAGCTCCAAGCTTCGTCGTCGAGATTAGTAAAAAAGGTCACAAACCTTACCGACTTCTGATTGCTAAAACGGCTGAGGCAGACCTGGAGCTCACCGCAAATCTCGAACTTGATGATACGGCGACAAACCTCAAAGAGCATGACCTTCTTATGAACCAGCTCTTCGATGTCCAAAAATTAATCAGAGGAAGAAGCTTTCAAGCAGCTCTAGAGCAGCTTAACGAGCTTGAGAAAAAACATCCAAATTTTTCTATTATCCCAGAGCTTAAAGGAACTGCTTACTACATGAATAAAGAAGTTGAAAACGCTCTTAGCTTTTATCGTAAAGCCTTTGCTATAAACCCTGACAATATTGATGCTTACAGAATGAAAGTTTATCTCGAAAAAAAACTTGGTGTTGACTCGGAGATTAGATAATGAAAAATATTCTTTTTACCCTACTTCTCACCAGTACATCTGTGTTTGCTCTCACTGGAAGCTCACTCACTTGGCAAAAGCTTAGTCTTGAAGAGAAAATCCAGCGCAGATATAACAGCGGGATCTCAACGGTTCTAAAAGATAATCAGTATCTGGTTGAGGTCGAAGTTGAAGTCAATGACCCTGGTGCTCCTAATTTTGGCTCAGATAATAAAACGATCGGCCCTAAGGTATCAGATCTCAAAATGGAACAGTCCTCTGGAGATTATATTGCTTTTTCTAAAGTCGGTCTTGAAGTTCCCGTAGTTGAGAAATTCCTCGACGAGGACCGCACAAAACTTACGAATCTTTATCGCTTTAACGAAACCTATGATCTTTTCAAAAATCTTTCTGATGTCAAAGTCACTGTTTACTTAAGTGACAAACTTCATGAAGAACAGGTCGAGATCGTTAAAAAAGTTATCTCATCGACAAAATTCACCGTAAGCGGGATTAAACCAGTGATTAAATTTGAATCTATCCCAATGGAATGGATTGATCCAAATCTCATTAAAAAAGAACAAGAAAGACTGGCTCAAGAAGAAAAAAGAGCAAGAGAAGCCAAACAAGAGAAGATCGCTGCTGAAAATAAAGAGCCAAAAATCTGGAAGAAAGATTGGTACGAATGGTTCTCTCGTTGGGGAAATGCTTTCGGTTTAATTTTCGGTTCTCTTATCCTTACACTTTTTGCTCTGAAGCTCTTCCGCGAATGGAGAGCTTTCATGGAAACCTATGCGGCTAAAAATAAATCAGAAACAAAAGCTGAGGATGAATCGAAAGACAAAGCAAAAGATGCTGCGAGCATTAATGGATCACCACTTACATCATCAGACATGGAGAGCGACGTGGCTACGACACATGGATTTGAAAGATTTCAACAGTGCTTACGTGAGCACCAATCAGATGCAATGAACCTCATTAAAGAGTGGATCAATCAAGATGATCAGAGTTCAAGACTCTGCTTAAAAGCCATCGCTCAACTCTGCTCATCACAAGAAATGGATATCATGTTCTCATCATTAACGGATGGACAAAGAGAGAAATGGAAAGACCTCATTTCTGAACCACTTGATCAAAATTCTCTTATTGAAGCTAATAAGTTCATCTTTCAATCAGTTGTTACGACTCTTCTCGTTCCATCTAAAATCAAAGATGGTGAGTTATTGAATTTAATTATGGAGTTAAGTATCCAAAATGCGATCAAGTTTATGGAGACAAATAAAGAGCACATTGGGATCATGATGAATATTCTTGGGCCTAATTTCGTTGCTAAAATCATTGGTGAATTAGATCAACAAAAGTCTGAAGATTGGCTAAATAACGGAGCCCAGTTCAGTATGAGTACTCTCAACGAAAGAATCGAAGGACTTAAAAAATCTCTCGAAGACTTTAAACATTCGACATCACCATCTCCGTTTGCTCAACGAATTATTGCGATGATTCAATCTTCTACTCCTTCAAAAGAGAGAATGCTTTTCAAAGCTCTTGCCCAGAATGGTGGAGTGAATATGGTCACTGAAGTTGCTAAAAAGCACTTCCCCGCTGAACTCGTTCTTACACTACCGTCTTACCTGATTAAAGAAGTTATTCTTTCGTATCCTGTTTCAAAAAGAGTTGAAATTGTTCTCGCTGCAGGTGAAAAAGACCGTGAGAAAATTATTTCAACTTTCGCAGAAGAAGGAAGTGCAGCGAGAGATATGATTAATATGGAGATCGAAAATCTTGAAAACAATGAAGATCTTCTTCAGTTAACGATGGCAAAATCAGAAGAAACTTGGTCACTTTTTGTGAGCGAAGTTAGAAAGAAAATGGGTGCCAAAGGTAACATGACCTCATTCACAGAAAAAATCATTAAAGACTGGATACCGACGCTCACTAATTCAAGAGCAACGAAATTAACGGCAGCATAGGAGACATATGCTACAGCAAGTTCAAAAAAGTCTTCAGAAGAATAAGAAGCAGCAAATCTTTGAGTCGATAGACTGGAAGTCTATTCACTTGAAGGCTCATTATATGTCTCATCCACCTCAAACGCACTTGAATTCATTTGCTCGTGCTAAAGAAGAAATCAGAGAGATAGCGGATGAAACGGAATGGCATTTTATGACAGATATTCTGAGTCCTCAGACTGTTATTTCAGATGATCTGAATCATGTTATTAATTATTTAAAAAACCTCGTTCTTTCACCGAACTGGAACTCACCTAAGAGAGTTTTTGTGAGATCGAGTTTTAAAAATAATAACTTTGAAATTTTCGTTCTTGTCGCGAGAGGAGTTTCAAAAAACCTACCTTTTGTTGAAGTAAACGAACGTCTCACTCTTACTCCTTATCAAACCTCAACTCTTACTGGCTGGGTCTTAAGACCAAATAACCAGCTTCAATCTCCAAAGGAAGTCTCTGTATGATGATAAAAATGTTTATCTTCACTCTCCTCAGTCTTTCACTTCATTCGTATGCAAATACGACTGACCTAGAACTTGAAAATGCTTACGAGCAAATTTCAAGACTCTCTAGAGAACTTGAAGTTTCTCAGGAAAGAAATCTTAACCTCGAGCAAAGAATAAGTACTCAGCAGAGCGCTCCAGAGAGAGGAAATGTAGGATTTGGCCATCTTTATCTTTACGCTTTCGGAGGACTTTGTCTTACGACTCTCTTTTTTGTCATGAGATCGAAAAAACCGTCCATTCAAAAAACAACACCTCAAAAGCCTGGTGTCAAAAAAGTTAAAATTATTTCTTGCGCTGAAAAAAGTTTTGAGACGGCAATTGAAGGGTATAAATTTTCAACCTATGCCAAGGAAAATGCTATCCAGAAGCGAGAGAGTAATCCTTTTAGCACAACTGTTCTTGTGAACGAGGCAACTTTTCACAGCGGTGTTCAAGAGTATCTTAAGGGAATTGATTCTATTATTAAATTTTCATCTAAACCAGTTGTGATTGAATGGGGAACTCAGAAAGAAGGTGAAAGACTTTGTATTGAGACTGTCCTTCATGGCCTGTCGATTGACTCAAACTCAATCTTTAGTAATGCCATCATGGATGGCAATACATCTGCGGCAGCTTCATTCACAAGAGCTGAGAAAATTTTTAAAAATTTATCACCGAATATTGTTTTGAATAAGTACCCAGAATCGACAAAAATACGTTTTGAATTCTACACCCAAACGGCACAGAGACAAAACGTACTTTCGCATTAATCTTCAGAAAACAAAGTTGTATCTTCAGGCTGAAAAGGAGCACTCGAATCTTGGTAGAGTGTTCCTAGCCCCATCCTCGTATTCTTCTTGTTGACCGGTTCAAGGACTTTAATCACAACTCTTCGATTAAGTTTTGAAATTTCTTGAGGAGGAACACCCTTTTTGAGCTGTTCTTTATACTCTGATATCGGCTCTCGATCGCCTTTTGCAACGGCAGCCATGTATTCAGACTTAAACCCAAAATACTCAAATCGAGCAGCAACCGACGCCGATCTCGCGGCACTGAGTGACCAATGATTCATATTATTGCTCACAAGAGACTCATTCTTATCTGCGTGCCCTTCGATAAAAATTCTATAATCAACTTGATGTGACTTGATGATGTCAATCAGTGTATCAACCATCGAATTCGTATCTTTATCCAGCTGATAAGAGCCTTCTGGGAAGACAGCTGATCCAGTAAAAACGATGACGAGCTTACTATCATACACGGTCATTTTGAGACGATCTTCAAACTCAGGGTGATGGGCTATTTCACTCTTGAGTTTTTCCATCTCAAGCTGTGACTGGCCAGAAACCTTGTTAAAAGATTCCGCTACGATTTTAGCTTTTTGTTGAAATCCTGGTGGATCATAGTTGGCAAACGCCATCATCAACATAAAAAAACACGAGAGAAGCGACATGAGATCCGCGTAACTCGTTAACCACCCTTCGGGTTCATCAGGTGGAGGTGTTGGAAATTTTTTAGCCATGTTATTTTCCTAATACTGTTTTCCAGTCTAATCTTTGACTTGGAAGCAAGAATGAGTTTAATTTTTCAGCAACAAAAATAGGGTTTTCTTTTTTAAAGAGAAGCTTTAATCCTTCAACGATGATTTTATTTTTTAAGTACTGCTCTTTACTTTGTTCGACAATATTATCCGCGAGAGGAAGGAAGCCAAAGTTAGCTAAAACTGTTCCATAGAGGGTGGTAATCAAACAAACTCCCATCGCAGGCCCAACTTTTTTAATCGCATCAGCTCCATTTAAGTTTGCGAGCAGAACGATCATCCCGATGGTCGTTCCCATCATTCCAAAGGCTGGAGGATACTTACCAATCACCTTGACCTTACTGGCATCTTCAGAATGAAGATAATAGAGGTTTTCATTTCTCTCATCCATAATCTCAAAGACCTGGTCTGGTGACATCACACCAGATTCAAGGAGTTGCAATCCCTCACGATAAAAAAGATCATTTGTTTGTTCACTGAGATCTTTAAGATTCGTTCCCTTTCTATAGAGATCAACTCCTTTAATAATTTCCTCAATCACTGCTGAGTAGTCTGTCTTTTTACCTTTGATAATTCTCGCAAATGAGAATTTAATCATTGTCCATATACGTTGATATTGAAATGAAATGGCTGCCGCCGCTATCACTCCTCCAAAAACAATAAACAGTGAAGGGAAGTCATAAAAGATAACAAGGCTATCACTGGAAAGAATGAGTCCGTAGACAAAAACTACAATAGCCATAATGAGCGCGGAAATAGTCGCAAAGTTCATGAATCCTCCGAGTTTACCAAATTATCGGTACATAGAAGTTTTTATTGAGCTTCTAATAATTGTTTAATTTTTTTTTATCTCTCCGATAGGAATCTAGATAGGCATGATAAAGGTGTATTAAAAATGTCGGATAATGATGAGATCATTAAAGAAGAAACGATCGTTGAAGAGCAGGTTACTGACGTACCTGAAACTTTAACTCATCGTTCATCTCCCGAATCAAACCTTGATGAGATTTATCAAAAGATCCTTGTGGTCGTAGATGAATCTGTTTCCAGAACTGTCAAAAATCAACTTGGATCTCTAGAGCAGCTCACTCGCTTAGAATTTTTGAAAGATGAGAATACTGTTGAGAGTATTGCAAAACTTTTGGAACTTAAACCGACTCCTCGACAAATCCTAATTGGCCAAATCATTAAAGCATTTTTTGACTTTTTAAAATTTTTTGCCGTTTGTGCCCTAGTGATCTTTTCACTCAATTTTGAAACTGGAAGAAACGTTGTAAAAAACACTCTCTCTGTTATTGGTTTCGGAGATTCATCAAAAGTGAACTTAGGTTTACAACTCATCCAAGGCAACCTTGATAAATTTGAACTCGATAGCATTTTAAAAAATATTGAACTTCGGATTGACTACGAAGTGAATCTTGTTTTTAGCAACTCATCCTCTCTCTCCATCAATGAAAGAATCAAAATTATCGATCAGCTTCAATCTTATTTCTTTGTTAATGAGAACTATAACTTAAATCGCTATCAAGAAGAAAAAATTAAAAGAGCAATTGAATTACACTCTAATTTTCTACCTCAAAAAATTGATTTTGAGATCAATCGCTTAAAAAACCAGCACCCTGAAATCGAGGTAGTGTTTAAAGAAATTCGTATTCTTTTCACTCAGAAATCTTACGGGAATCTCCTAGCAAGAGCGATGCCATACTGGCAGCTCAGTGAACCTATTAGAATGGCCATAATAATTGCCACTCTGGAACTCAAGAGGAATGACCCGGATACCTTTGAGCTTATTCTTAGTAACTTAAACCAACAGGCAAAAACCTAGGATAAAATAATGAAGATGAGATTAAAAAATATCTTCCTTTTTAACCTTCTCGTTTTCCTCGTGGGTTGCGTTGGGACAGTTGAACAATCTCAGAAACAGTTTACGGATACAACTGAAGCTGGGAAATCAACCTTAAAATTTACAGGGGTTAATACTGTCACAGCTATCTCTGATACAAGAATTGAGATCACATTTTTTCCGGCAACTGGTGGAAGTGGAAAATTAACTTACGACATTCAAGTCGGTAATGCTCCTTTTCCTATTTCCATACCTGCGGAAGTTTTAAATACTGACTATCGAGGACTACTTAAAACGACTGTATCAAACCTTACTCGTTCAACCAACTACAGAGTAAAAGTCGAGGTCAGAGATTCTGATGGTGCTAAAAGTAACTCACTTATTGTAAAAGCAGCTACGACGTTTAGTAACGAAGTCTGTGATTTTGATGGCGTTGCCAGTGCTTCAAACACCGCTGGTCAAGATGGGAAAGATTCCATACGTTTAAGATGGAATACAGCGAAAACTTCCGGTGGACTAATTAAACAGCCCTGGGATCCAAAGGCATATGAAATTACTGTTGTTGATGCTGACCTCTTAACCCCAGGCGACATGGATATTAAATCTCTAGGACCTTCACAAGGTCGCTACACTACTCAGGTTAATCATGTTGATGGTTTAAATGAATTTGTTATGCGAGGGTTACCTTCAAATAAAAAACTATACGCAAGAGTAAGAGCGATCCATACAAATAGTGTTGATGATGTATTTGATGACACAAAAAGAAGTGAACAGAATACCAACTACACAACAATTGCTACCTTATCAGGAAGCTTAGCGGACATTAACTTTCAACCACAATCTTTTGCAGTTCGATTAGCTGAAGGAAGATCAGGTCTAACAACTGTTATTACAAATTGGGCAAGTGCCACAGGAGTTTTTGATCATTTCCGAATTTATTATGGCCTTGAAAACTCTGGTATTGCCTCAGGGAACTTACCCGCAAGTTGTCTAGCTCCATTAAACTCTCCATTGAATGCAGCTGTTTTTTGTAAAATGGCAGCTTTTAATGACACACAAACTGAAGTTGCAGGATTACAAACTTATAAGAAATACGAGTTTGTGCTTGTGCTATGCCAAACAACAAGTTGTGAAAATGGTAAAAGAATTATATCTCCTTTAAAGTTTGCTACTATGACTCCTGATTTTGCACCATTTGATGGTGTAAAATCAGTCCAAATAGCTGAAAAATTTGACGATTTAGGGAAAATAAAAATCAATTTCTCGCAATCAAATTTCAATTTAGGTTTTTATGATGGTCTTATTATAAAAATGAAAAGAACCAGTGATTTATCAGATCCTGAAGTAACAATTCAACAGGCACCTACATTAACAAATACTGTTTATTATCTTCCTTTCGATTATCAAGCTTCAAACCAGATTGTTGTTGAAGGTATAGACTATCAGGCAGTTGATCCTTACTGCTTCACTGTTTATCCATTTCAATACACTATCACACCTGGCACTTTTATAGAAAGTAAGAATGAAATTTATAAATGTATTGTCCCTGCCATCAATCCCCCTTCAATTCAAGAGTTCGATGGATTAGATACTGTCAGTGCAATTGAAGATAGAATTGAGCTTAACTGGATAAAACCAACTAAGGGGATATATAAAGAGTATGAAATCTACTGGACAAAAACAAACTCGTCATTCGACTGGGACACAGCAATTTTAGAGGCGGGAACAAATTTTGATTTTTCACACTACGGGATGGTCAAAGTAGGCTCCGACGAAGAGACCAAGACCTTATCTGGTTTTGCAAGTGGAACATATCGCTTTGGTATCATTACTCATGTCTCAGTGCTCACCAATACGGGTATTGTTCATCATCGAAGCGACAAAAATCTTAATATCTTCACTTGTAATGTAAACGTTAATAATTCTGGCAATATCACTTGTACCAAATAACTATTTCTTTGATCTTTTAGCGAGACACGACTTAATCTTTGTTTTAAGCAAATCTTTGGACCAAGGCTTGGTAATATAGTCACTTATTCCTGCTTTGACGGCATCAAGCATTTTGCTCACTTCATCGATAGAGCTAATCATTAGAATTGGTAAATCTTTGTTCTTTAAGTCTGCTCTGATCGCGCGAGCAAGATCGATACCAGAGCCGTTGGGCATATTCATATCTGTAAAAACGATATCGTACTCCGTAGGAGTACCGAGGTTCTTTTTAATCTTCTCAAGGGCTTCATTGCCAGAAGCTGCAGTATCAATTTTTGAGACTCCAAGAGATCGTAGATCCGCTGAAAGAATCAACCTCATAGACTCATAATCATCTACAACGAGACATTTTAAAACTGAGAGTTCGTCCATTATTCCTCCGTGAACTTTAGATCCTCAACGACTACTGTACCACTAAAAAAGTCCCTTAAGTATAATAACAACTCCTCTTTAATCTGTGGATAGTAAATTTTCAAACCGGTCTTTCTTAAAACTTCTTCAATTTTTTCATTTATCACTGGCTTTGCTTTTACGTAAAGAACAAGAGTATGGTTTAACTGACTAAGATTATTTTCAGAAAGATACTTTAGACAAAACTTAAAATCTGAAAAAACTAAAGGGGCTCCTTTTTGCTGTAGCGAAAGTTGTAAAATCTCATCAGGGTTAGTTGAAGGGACGAAAAGAAAATTATTTTTTTCAAATTCTGCTTTTAACTCTAGTACTGCAGGGCTTGCTTCGCCGACTTGAATAATGATCTTCATATCACTAGATCCTTAGGAAACTTAAAGGTAAAAGTCGTTCCTTTCGAAATGGCAGTCTCAATGATAATTTGACCATTCATAGCCTCTACTAATTTTTTTATATCATAAAGGCCAACGCCACGTCCTGACAATTCAGTCACTTCATCAGCTGTACTAAATTCCGGATCAAAGATGTGATAAATAATTTTATCGTCCGTGAGGCTAATTTCAGTTTCAGGATAACCTAAGTCCTTCATTTTTTTTCTGACTCGATCTGCTCGAATACCTCGGCCATCATCGGAAATGGAGAGACAGACATGATCATTCTCTTCATAACAGTTCAGGGTAATGAGAGCAAACTCATCCTTAGCTTCTGCAAGCCTTTCATCAGGAGTTTCAATTCCATGATCAATGGCATTCCTAAAAACATGAATACAAGAATCAGACAGAGAATAGAGACTAGCGTAATCAACGATAAACTTATCATTGTTAAACACAAGAGGCTTCACCTTTTTCCCTAGGCTTTTTGCGAGATCACTAAGTAAAAAGTCATACTTCTTAAACAAGTCTTTATAACTAATCTTTAAATACTTCTGTCTAAAAAGTAGAGCCGCCTTCTGATCAAGGTTTTCAAGGTTTAAATAGAAGGTATAATGGTCGTAGGTATCAGGAACAGAAGTAGACTCCTCTCCAATAAAATCCGAAGCGATCGTCTGCGCCTCAGATATAAGAGCAAATATTTTATCGATTGTTGCTTCTACGTTAGAATAATCTCGGCTTTCTTGATGATAGGTTTCAATCTCATGAATCTCCGATGAAATTTTCGTGAGAGCAAATAAACCACAACTTCCTTTAAAAGAATGAAGAAGCCGAAGATAATCTTTTACTGAATCTTCATTGCTTGGACTAAAAGTCTGTTTCATTTGCTGAAACTCTTGAGTAAACTGAGAGCAAAATTTCTTAAACTCCTCTTTATTCGCCATGAGCTTTGAGACGAACTTCACAATTCCTGTTTGCTCCTCAAGAAGCTTAGATGATTTAAATTCTTTCGTTTTATCACTCGCCAAAGCAACAATATTTTTCACTTTTTCTTCTTCATCTCGGATTGAAAAATAATCAAGTGTCACATATTTAAAATGATCATTCTTATAACTATCTCCGAACTTAAGTTCTGTCGGACCTAACTCTTTCATGCTCTCAAACGGGATTACTTCATCAAACATTGCATCAATCCAACTCAGAGTCGTATCAACATCTTTTACTTTTAAAACATCAACAAATTTCTTTTGAGCAGCACTCTCTCCCAGAATCGTTTTACAGGCTTTGGATGGTATATCCTGACAATTGCCTTCGCGATCAAAAACGATTAAACCTTGATCTAAACTGTCGATCACCGTTGAGATAAAATCTTTAGCTTCACTAAGATCTTTAGTCCTTTCTTCTACCTTAAACTCAAGAAGCTTATTATATTCTTTTAGTTTATTTTGAGATAATACGACCTGCTCAATCATTTTATTAAAGTTTGATCTTAGAGTCTCAAGTTCAAGTATTTTTTGTGCTTTAATTCTTGCTTTAAAATCTCCTGAAGCTATTTTCTGTGTAAGCTCACTTAGATCGTTAAGTGGAGAAGAAATAGAATCCGCTAAAAAAAGTGATAAGATATTTAAAAGAGCCAGTATTGCTAAAGAAACTAAAATCGTTTTGAGAATAAGCATTTTCGTTACCGTAAATGCATCTGATTGCTTAACAAGGCCAAGAATGAAGTAATTCGCTCCGAGATCAACGTTAAAATACGATCCAATTAGATCAATATCTTCAACTTTAAACTCTCGAACCCCTGACTTACTTGACGAAGAACTCTCAATCCCAAGAATTTTTTTATAGTTTTTAACTAACCATGCGTAGGATGAATTGAAGCGATAGGGTTTATTATGGTAGACAAGGTTCCCTTTTTCACCGATCAGAAAAATATCATAAGGAGTTGAACTGAAAAAGTTTTCAAAAACTTCGTCAACAAGAAATTCAAAACAATAAACATCGACTCCAGTTAAGGAATGACAAAAAACAAGTCGTGGGGCTTTATTGACTGGACTCACAAATCGACCGGATACAGACTCGAGGGACTTTAATCCAATTTCAGCCAGATAAACATCATTTTCAATCCGAAGAAAGCTTTCTTTAGTCTTATATTTTTTATAAATTTCAAGGTTTTCATAGATTTGCTCAAATCCATTTTTAACAAGATTAAAGTCTGTGCTCGCATCAAATCGCAAAATCTCTTCCGCTTGAGATCTTGTAAACTTTTTTATCCGAAGAAGACTTCCATCAGTTTGAATTTCTTTAGAAAAATCATCTGAAGTTTTCGTCGTTAAAAGATTCACGTAAGTGCTGACGGAATTTTTCTTAGACTGATAAAAAAAGTCGAGAACTGAGCGGTACCCCTGAACACTCTGGAAAAGATTATCAAAGAGGTAAGATTTTTTATCACTATAGATCATGTCCGTCGCAAGATAAATGGACACGCTCATCGAAAAGAGAACGAGTGTCGTGAGGGTTCCAATCAACCTTGTTCTCAAGGAGAGCTGAATTTTTCTCTTTGCCAAAAACACTTATAGCCTTATTCTAATAGTCATAACTTATGATATCGAATTTTAAAGTGAGTAGAGAAATATGAAAAAACAGGAAAAAATTATCATTTCTGTTTCCCTAGGGGTTTTTCTCCTTGTGGTCATCGTTCTTCAGCTTATTCCCTACATCGCTTCATCAATTGAGGAGAAGAATTCTGACTTTATTGGTCTAGTAGTCGAAACTAAGAATGATGCCAAGCTAAGATTTGGTGATTCAGTGTCGTGGAAAAAAGCAGAAAAAATGGATCGACTTTACTCCAAATCCTATCTTTTCACTGGTGATGATTCTTTCATGTCGTATGCTCTATTAGATGGCAGTAAAATCAGTCTTTCATCTAACTCCCTGGTTTTTCTCGACTACAGTGCAACAGATCTAAAAAAAGATAGCACAGATGCCCCTTTAGACATTGAACTACTTAATGGTAACGTCGGGGTTAACATTAAAGAGAAATCGAAGCTCAAGAAAATAAAAGTTGATAATACTGTCATTGATTTCACTGATAAAAAAACTCATATCTCTCTTACTCGAAGTGAAGATAAAAGTGTTGAAATTGTTGTCATGCAAGGTGATGTGAATATTGTAAAAGATAATAAAAACTTCCAGATTGATTCAGGTGAAAAACTCAGCATCTCAGCAGATGAGAAAGCTAGCCCTGAAGAATCAAAAGTGGATGAATCTACTCTCGATGAAATGAAGCGAATCGCAGCACAAGAGAACTGGGAGTCGCTTGAAGAGCTTCAAAAGAAAAGAAACTTTAAATTCTACCTGGAAAAAACTCTACGCTTTTTTAACCTTAATTAAAACCAACGAAATACTGACGTCGGATTTGTAAAATTTCGTCCGTAGTAAGACTCGACTCTCCCTCAGCTCCAAGCTTAGAAACCTGCTGAACAAATCGACGTAAAGCCTGACGATCAACCTCTTCGACCCAATGAATCGCACCTCGATAGCAATTTTTCAATCTCGACTCCTTCGATTCCTTGATATGAGGAGTAATGATGACCTGAAATCTAAAAGGCTTGGTGATGACGATAACATCATCAAGCTTGAGCTCCTGTGTCGATATGAAAACGACTTCGAACTCTGAAATCCATACCAGTTCAAGATCAAGTGAAAAAGGAATGATAGAATCAACTGAGCCAAAGATTGGAGTAATCTTATGGTCCAAAATAAGCTTATCTTTAATTTTTTCAAAATCTTTCGACTTCGCAATGAGTTCATTTATGACTTTCTGAGTTTTGACCTGAGACTTTTCAATTTTCTTTTTTGAAAAGATCTTAATCATTCTGAACGCCATTTTAAAATCAACTTCATTGGCAGAAGAAGCAACGATAAAGTGGTACTGCATATCATCTCTTAAGGCCTCAATCTCAAGCCCTTCATAGCCAAAAATTAAAACATAGGGAAAATAGTCACGAACCTGGCTAAAGCTCGAAATTAATTCTCGAACTTTCTCTATCGTATTTTCCTCATCAATTTTAACCACAATCAAAGTTGGGATAATTTTTTGAATATCCTCTGAGACCCTATCCATTTTTGTAAAGAAAATTTGTCTTAGATCATCCTCAGCGAGAAGAAGATCTGGGTCATTAAGTTCTGAATAATCATTCACATAAAATAGAATACTATTAGACTCTTGAGACGTCTCAGCTTGGATTTGAAGCCAGTTTAAAAAAAGTGTTTTAAGGTAGAGTTCAATCTCTCCTTTTATTGTCTTCGGATTTAATTCTGCAACAACTTCTTCTGGAAGAGTCGCGGCGCCAGGATTAATTAACGAAATTTTTTTTGGACTTGTGAGCTCGACGAAAGCTTTATATCCCTCGACAGAGATAGATTCATAAGAAATCTCCACCTTAAGAGTTTTTATTTTTTTTATAAAATCGGCTTCATCTAAATCTCCTACTGAGAGATTCGTCTCAAGCGTGACTCTGTTTTTGTAAGGAATTCCAAGCGGAGACTCAGAAATTTGTTTAATTTTCAAACCGCTTTCTCCAAAGAACCTGACCAAACTTGGGATAATAACTTTTTGATCGTAATTTAAAGTCGTGTTAGTATAAATCTCAACTTCTCTCCTGCTAATGTAGTTAATCACAGAAAGCATTTCAGCCTTGATTGTTTCAGTGTAGATCGCCTTCGCGACATTATTAAGTTCAAAATTATTATCAATAACTGTTCTGATATAAAAAATCACATCCTCTAAATCCTGATTTTTAACGAAGTAAGTAGAAAAGCCATTTGAGCTGTGTGAGCCAATATTTTTTTTCAATTCACCTGGAACCAGAGTCAAAATTTTCTGAGGTTTTTCAGGTTGATAACTTAGGATTTTTATCAATTCAAAGTAGTTTTTTTTAAGACTAAAATAGTCAAGGATAAGGATTTGGGGGTTAATCTCTCGAACCATTCTGAAGTAACCACCAAAGACTAGTTTACCTGAATAATGAGTAACGTTAGGAGCTTCAAAATGTTTTATCAGTTGACTTGTAAGAGAATCGAAATATCCTTCATCTGGGCCTAAAATCAAAATTTTACTCATATCAAAAAATTATAGTATATAATGAGAAAAAGTTGGAAATTATGAGACCAGATACGCATTTTTTAATTGTTGATGACTATGTAAATATGAGGAAACTCGTCAGAGATCAACTCACAGATTTCGGTATTAAAAATATCACAGAAAAAGTGAACGTTGATGAGGCGATTCAATATTTATTATCTAATCCACAGCCTAAAGTAGATTTCATTATTTCTGACTGGAATATGCCAGGAAAAACAGGCTTAGAATTTTTAAAGTGGGTTCGTTCCGAGGCTCAATTTAAAAATCTTCCCTTCTTAATCCTCACGACAGAAAATGATAAGGCAAAAGTCATGAGCGCCGTGACTGCGGGAGTGAGTAATTTTCTTATTAAGCCTTGGGAAGCTCAGGAGCTTGCCAGCAAGATTCAACTCTGCTGGAAAAAACATAATCCTTAAACGCCATGAAAGATTTTTGGAACGATCGATACCAATCAACTGATTTTCTTTATGGTAGTCAGCCAAACGATTTTCTATTATCACAGTCGTATCGATTTAAAGAGAAATCTAGAGTTCTCTGCATTGCTGATGGAGATGGGAGAAATTCTCTTTATCTAGCAAAACTTGGTCATCAGGTTACAAGTGTTGATTTCTCTCCTATTGCCTGTGAAAAAACGAAAATTTCATCCCTTAAAGAAAATGTAGATATTGAGGTCATCTGTGCTGATTTAGCTGATTACGATTTTGGATGTCTCAAATGGGATGTAATCGTTTCTATATTCGCCCACCTCCCCTCAGCTATTAGAAAACAAATTCATTCTAAGATCGGGCAAGGATTGAAAGTTGATGGCCTTTTGATTTTAGAAGCCTACACTCCAAAACAGCTTCAGTTTAAGACGGGTGGCCCATCTGATGAAGATTGGTTACTTAATTCTGAAAAGCTAAAACATGAATGTGAACATCTTGAGACCATTTTGCTTTCAGAACAAGAAAGAATGATTCAAGAAGGAAAACTTCATTCAGGACAAAGTGCTGTCGTTCAATTTATTGGTAAAAAATCAAAAATTTAATCGATAACCGATTCCTGCTTCCGTATAAATAATTTTCTTTCCAAGTGGTTCCTCAATTTTTTTTCGAAGTTGACCAGCATAGACTCTTAAGTAATGTGAATTTGATTCATTATTTGGACCCCATATTTCATTTAAAATTTGAGTCTGTGTGACAATTTTACCTCTGTTTTTTACCAAGATACTTAAGAAGTGATATTCCTTAGATGTCAGATGCACTTCTATATTTCTTACCGAGACAATACGAGCGGAAAAATCCATGCAAAAATCATCAATTTCAATTTTTACCTCTCGGTTATCTGAATTCTTATGTCTTAAGGCAACGCGGATCCGAGCTAAAAGTTCTGGGGCATGAAATGGTTTCACGAGATAGTCATCTGCTCCTAAATCAAGAAGCTTAACTTTATCATCATCTGTTTTATTCGCTGTCAAAATAATCACCGGCGCAGAGGACCAATGCTTAATTTCTTTTAAGACTTCTTCTCCATTTAAATCCGGAAGAGAAAGATCGAGAAGAATAATATCAGGCTGATGAAGCGAAGCGAGTTGAATAGCTTCTTTCCCTGTGGATGCCTCAAAGATTTGATAATTTTCATAACTCAGTAAATGAGTAAGAAGTTTTCGTATTCCGACTTCATCATCAGCAAAAAGAACCTTCACTTTCATAGTAAATTTTCCTTATCAAGTTGCGGCTGATCTCTCATCGGAAGTTTTATTATTACCGAGAAGCCAACATCCTGAGACTGACAAGAAATGACACCTCGGTGGAGTTCAACAATACTTCGGCATAAATTCAAACCGAGTCCTGACCCACCAGCCTGAGTCCCTGGAACTCGAAAAAATTTTTCGAAAACTTTCTGCTCATATTCTTTTGGCACTCCTTTGCCAAAATCTTGTATTTCTAAAAACCAGTAGTCCGAAGAAAACCAAGACTTTATCCGTAGAACTTTTTTTTCTCCTGAGTATTTTATCGAATTTAAAATAATATTGTAGAGTACCTGCTCGATTAATTTTCCATCTACATACACGAGAGGAAAATCTTCGGAGATATCAGTTGAAGAATCAAAGCCTTTAAGCTCCTCTGATAGAGAATCAAAAACATTTTCAACCAGATCATTTAAAATGAACCAGTCATATTTTAGAGCAAGGACTCCACTTTCTAGCCTTGAAACATCAAGAATATTATCAATAATTCTTTTAAGACGTGCTACCCCCTCAACGATGTTTGCTGAGAGATCCTCCAAATCATCCTGATTTTTTAATACTGGGTGATATTGAATTGCTTCGACAGCACCCTGGATTGAGGTTAAAGGTGTTTTAAGTTCATGTGATACTGAATTTAGTAGAGTTTGATGCATTCTTTCTGACTCTTTTAATTTCTGGGACTCTAGTGCTCTTTCATGATAAATTTCTCGCTCGAGATAAAGAGCCGCTTGCGAAGAAACAGAGAAGGCGAATTCTTTATCAGGTAAACTCAAGGCTTTTTTCTGGTCATTGGGAGAGATTCCTATGACTCCAATGACTCCTTCTTTTCCGATAAGGGGGATAAAAAAGGCAGATGCCTCAGGAAGCGTGCTTGTGCCTCTTCCAGATATCTTTTGATTTTCAAAACACCAGAGAGCGGCTGCCCACTCTTTCGGTTGATTGAGGTGCCAATCTTCACCTCTTTTAAAATAATCAAGAACGCCATCGCTTGTTTTGAGAGAAATCCCGACCTGAGCATCAAAAAAACGAGAAAGTGAATGAGACATTTTCTCAATACAGTCATTTTTATCCTTTGACTCTGCGATGAGCTGAGAAAACTTAAAAAGCTCTGAGGTTCGCTTCTCTTGATCTCTCAAGAGAATTTGATTTTTTTTCACAACACTTGTAAGGGCTCCTGTGACTGTTGCCGTGAAGAAAAAGCTTATCGCAAGAGCAATATCATCTGTGGAAGCAATAAAAAAGGTGTAGAGAGGTGGAATAAAAAAGACGTTCCAAACCTGGACTGTCAATAAAGAAGCCCAAATGGTCGCTCCCATTGGGAAAATCAAACCACAGAAAATGACACCCATTAAAAAAATCATCCCTACAGATCGGTAGGGCAAAATACCAAGATTGATAAAAATAAGTTTGTTAAAAATAGCTAAGATGACAACATAGAGAGTGGCTAAAAAATAGCTCCCCCAGTTAGTTTTTAATAACTGATCTTTAAGCCTCGTAAGAAAGAAAAAATTCGTTCGTGAATCCTCAAGTCTAACGAGATGGATAGCAACCTGGTTATTAAGTCGATTTAATTTTGCGAGGATACTTCCGCCAAAGATAAAATCAAAGGGATGAAATCCAGGTTTCCCGACAACGACCTGACTAATTTGATACTGCTGACAAATTCGATCAACCCCTTCAGCAATATTTGTATCTGAACTTGTTAATACTCGAGCTCCAAGCTCTCTCGCTAAATCAAGATTCGCTGAAAGCTTTTTTGCGTCATTCTGATTTAAATGAACTCCTGTATTAATATGGACGGCATACCAGGGACAATTCATCGTATGCGCCATTTGTTTTGTCAGCCTTACGAGTTTTTCTGATTGTGGCCCGTGACCAACGGCCAAAAGAAGTTTTTCCTGAGTTTTCCAATGACGACCTGACAACTGGAAATCGGAGTTATGCTGAAGCTCATAATCAATCCGATCGGCAGAATATCTTAGTAAGATTTGCCTCAGGGCCATGAGTTTTTCAGCTTTAAAAAAATTCTCTTTCGCTTGATTGGCTTTTTCTTCGAAATAAACGTTTCCAGTTGCTAAACGTTGAAGTAAATCCTCTGGCGAGAGATCAATAACTTCAATGATATTAGCTCGCTCAAGAACAGAATCTGGCACTGTCTCATGGATCTTAATATTTGTAATAGATTCAATATCATCTTTTTTACTTTCGAGATGCTGAATATTTAGGGTCGTAAAAACATTAATCCCATTTTCAATCAACTCAATCACATCTTGCCATCTCTTCGGATGTCTAGATCCTGGGGCATTCGTATGGGCAAGCTCATCAACGAGGACAAGATCAGGCTTGAGCGACAGAATCAAATCAAGATCCATCTCCTCAAGTTTAACACCTCGGTGTAGAACTTTTTTTCTAGGAAGAATTCTTAACTGACCGAGCATTCGTTGAGTCTCTTTTCTCCCATGCGTTTCAATCAAGCCAACGACAACATTTTTCCCAAGTTTTGATCGAAGTTGAGCCTCCTCAAGCATTGTGTAGGTCTTGCCTACGCCTGCGGACATTCCTAAAAAAATTTTCAGGTACCCTCTTGGGGTTCCATCCCTTCTTTGGATTGATTTTAATAACTCATCAGGATTCGGCCTAAAGTCTTCAGTCATTTTTTTATTATAGATTAAGAGAAAATGAAGTCGCTAGATATAAATCAGTCTGAGACAGGGAATTGCTTAGCGGATAAATACGATCTTTTGAACGAAAACCTCGGATCTCACATCTCCAGAGTAAATTTTCATCTAGATACTGATCTCGATTAATTGAAACAGACGCTACCTGAAATCCATTTTTTGTTTTAGTGACAATATTCGCTTGATGAGGATCTGAATAGTATTCAAATCTTGCGCTATATCTTTTCGTTTTCTCAAGAGAATAGCTGATCACCTGAGACAATGCGTACCATCCCACGACACCTGGCTTTGATTGGTGAGCCTGATGAGCAATATCAAAACTACCGTGCCAATCCCAGTTTTGGTTTAATTTATTCTTTAAAATAAAATTATGATATCCCCTCATGCGAGGTCGATCACTCACAACTTGCTCATCTCCTAAAAAGTTATTATAGGTAAAAATTGAATCTTGATTGATTCGGTGCTCGTACTGTAATCCAATGGCTTTGGCTCGATTATTTTCAGAAATATTTTGCCACCCATTCATAAGGTGGACTTGAAATTTTTGTCGAGTATTATAGACATGCTCTAGTCGAACTCCAGCGGAGTAATAAGGTACATAATCGAGATTCATCGATCTTGAATATGTTAAATTATCTCGCGAGATCCAGCTCTCCATTCCAATGTGTCCGAGATAAATGCCAGCATCAATCCAGGTTTTCTCATTCAACTTATAACCCGCATAGGCTTCCTGAAAAATTTTTCCTTCGTTCTGACCGGAGGTTGCTCCATTCTTTGGCTCAAAAACTGTATTTTTAGTAACAGAGTTCCCCCATTGGAGAGCGATACGACCTCTGATTTTCTCTTTTTCTAAGCGAGCTCCGATGTAGGCAAGATTAATATTAAATTCATCTGTTCTTACAGGCTGAGTAGTGTACTCCCTTTCAAATTTTTTTGGACGATTCACATCGTAAGCATAGTAGGTATCCAAAAAACCATCCCACTTGACGACTTGAGCCGTAAGCTCGGTCATTGAGAGTAACATGAGTAGAAAAAATTTCATTGTTGATCCAATTTTTTATTGAGTAAGAAAACATTAACACGCTCTCGACCAAGGAGACCCAGATCTTTTTCTTCTCTCATTTCATCAATTATTTTTCTTATTGTCGAGATACTGAGATGTCTTGCTTTCGCCACTCTTGGTAACTGTTCATCTAGAGCCTCAAGACTTAAGTGGGGATCTAGTCCTGAGCCCGAGTTAAACCTATTCTCTCCGACCTTCATCACATTTTGCTCAATTTGCTCTTTAAGTTTAATCGAAATGGGAGCGAAATGTGTGGCACCAGAGACTCCTAAATTTCGGTCAATTGCCGAAGGTCTTGAGTGGAAATATCTTTCTGTCTTAAAATTTTGAGCGATGAACTTGGAGCCGCAGGGTTTATTTTCACAGAGTAATATACTTCCATTCGCCTCTTGGTGAAAAAATATCTGCGCCACTGTTGTGACTAATGCAGGATAAATAAATCCAAAAAATAGTGTGAAGAAAACCATGAATTTTAGTGATGAATACATAAGCTAACCCCTAGACTAGACTTAAGTTAAAAATGATTAAATCTATCATTTTAATTCCAAAAAATGGGGTCAGGATTCCACCTACTCCATAGATCAGAATATTTTTGAGAAGGACTTTATCCGTCGACATTTTTTCAAATTTAACTCCCTTAATCGCAAGTGGAGTTAAAATAATTATAATGATAGCATTGAAAATCACAGAGCTTAAAATCGCACTTCTTGGACTAGCTAGGTTCATCACATTAAAAATAGCGAGAGGACCTGACTGATTTGTCGCATATAAAGTGGCAAAGACTGCTGGCAAGATCGCAAAATATTTCGCAAGATCATTTGCAAATGAAAAAGTGGTTAGAGCACCTCTCGTCATGAGAAGTTGTTTACCGACTTCAACAACTTCAATCAACTTAGTTGGATCGCTATCAAGATCAACCATATTCCCAGCCTCTTTAGCCGCTTGAGTTCCTGAGTTCATAGCAACTCCAACGTCGGCTTGCGCTAATGCAGGCGCATCGTTCGTTCCATCTCCAGTCATGGCGACTAAAAACCCTTTTTGTTGTTCTTCTCTGATTTTTCTTAACTTATCTTCCGGAGTTGCCTCAGCAATGAAGTCATCGACTCCAGCTTCCGCTGCAATAGAGGCTGCCGTCAAAGGATTATCTCCCGTGATCATGATGGTTTTAATCCCCATTTTTCTCAGGTCTTGAAACTTTTCCTTCATTCCCTCTTTGACTACGTCTTTAAGATAAATAAGACCTAAGATTTTATGATGATGACAAACGAGCAGAGGAGTCCCTCCCTTCTCTGAAATCCTCGACGCCTGCTGCTTTATTGATGGAGGACAGTCAATTTTTTTAGACTCCGCAAATTTTATAA
>Ga0255183_1000070_pt1 | contig 47583 bp, 47 predicted proteins | sample Atl_UVDOM_RepB_8_FD_183638 | JGI IMG/M metagenome (GOLD analysis project Ga0255183, IMG submission 183638) | Freshwater microbial communities from Altamaha River, Georgia, United States - Atl_UVDOM_RepB_8d | ecosystem: Environmental > Aquatic > Freshwater > River | place: USA: Georgia...
GGCAGAGAATAATATTTACGGAAAAATTGAACCTATTACAAATAAGGGACTGTATCTGAGAGTATTGGCACCGATTAACGGAGCTTCGGTTTCTAATGAAAGATTAATTCTACAAATTTTGCAACCAGTCCCAGACTCTTTATCAACTATTGCTGAATCAGTACAAACCGTATTTCAAGATTATCATAAGCTTTCTTATAGTCGAGATTCATTAAAAGTCATTTTTTCGATTACTTTAACGCTTGTACTTATGCTCGCGATACTTACTGCAGTAGCAATTGGATTTTTACTTAGTAGAAAATTATCGGAGCCTCTAGCGTTGCTCGCCGAAGGTACAAAAAAAATTGCAAAAGGTAATTTTAAGACGATGCTTCCTGAAAAAGGGAAGGATGAGTTAGGTGTATTAGTCAGATCTTTTAATAGCATGACAAGGCAGTTAGATCAGGCTACACAAACATCAGAAAATAATCAGATAAGACTTGAATCCGCAAGATCATATCTTGAAACAGTTTTGGCTCATTTATCCTCAGGTGTCATTGTGACTAATGATGCAATGGAAATTAAATCATTCAATATTGCCGCTTCTAAAATATTGCAAGTTGATTTATCAAAAAATAAAGATAAATTACTCACTTCAATTTCAAATAAGAATAAATTACTAACCAATTTTATTAAGAGCATTCAGGAAGAAATTTATGCTTTTAGCAACAAAAAACAAGTAGAAATTATAAAAGAGTTTGAAATTAAGTATGAAAAAAATAACCAAGTACTTTTACTTCAAATTACACCATTAAGACAAAATAAAATTAACAATTATGTTTTAATGATAGACGATATCACTATGATGATTCAGGCTCAGAGAGATGCTGCATGGTCTGAAGTTGCAAGAAGGCTTGCCCATGAAATTAAAAATCCACTCACACCGATACAGCTTTCAGCTGAAAGAATAAAACATAAGTTAGGAGCTAAATTAAATAAAGATGACACAGATGTTTTAAATAAGGCTGTTGCAACAATTGTAAATCAAGTTGATGCAATGAAGACCATGGTGAATGAATTTAGTGAATATGCGCGTGCGCCTAAATTAAATTTAGAGTTAACTGATATTAATAAATTTATTAAAGAAATCTCACTTTTATTTGAAAATTCTGGAATCAAAATATCAACTAAATTATCTAAAGATTTGCCTGAAACAAAAGTAGATGTAAATATGATGAGACAGGTGCTCATTAATCTTATTCAAAATGCTCAAGATGCAATGATTAATAATACAAAAAAACCAATGATTCAAATTAATACTAATAAGTTAAAAAATTATATCGTGTTATCTATTGGAGACAACGGCCCTGGATTTTCGGCAGATATATTAAAAAAGGCATTTGAGCCCTATGTCACAACAAAATCCCATGGTACAGGTCTTGGCTTAGCCATTGTGAAAAAAATCATTGAAGAGCATGAGGGCCTCATTACTATCGAAAATATAAAAAATAGTGGCGCGCTTATCAACATTCAACTACCTATATCTAAAAATAAATAATCATGAGTGCAAAAAAAATACTAGTAGTTGATGATGAATTGGGCATAAGAGAATTACTGAGAGATATTCTTGTGGATGAGGGATTTGAAATTTTTGTAGCCGAAAATGCTACCGAAGCTCGAGAACTTAAGAAAAATAAAATCCCTGATCTGATTTTACTAGATATATGGATGCCTGATTGTGATGGCATTACTCTTCTTAAAGAATGGGTAAATGAAAAATTTCTTACGAGTCCCGTTGTCATGATGTCAGGCCATGGAACAATTGATACAGCTCTCGAAGCAACTAAAATAGGTGCTTTTGATTTTCTTGAAAAACCAATCACACTTCAAAAGCTACTAAAAACTGTAAATGAAGCACTGAAACATGCTAATAATCTTCCTAAAATAGAAATTAATTTGCTTAATATTGGCAAAAGCCAAGTCATTCAAGATCTTAAGAAAAGACTAGATAAAATAATTTCATTAAAGACGCCACTTCTTCTTGTAGGTCCGCAAGGAGGCTGTGCCAAAATTTGTGCGCAATACTTACACCCTAAGAATCAACCATGGATTGATGTAAAAGATTTTGAGGTGCTCTCGAATGCCCCTTTGGATCTTTTAGATCAACATAGGGGCGGATCTATTTTTTTAAATGAGATATCTCATTTAACTAAGTCGCAACAAAAAGGATTAAATTTATTAATTAGTAAAGCTGCTAATTACGATGTAAGAATTATTTGTGCTACTTCACAGTCTCTTGCCCAAGCAAATGAAGTAGATTTTGACGAGCGGATTTTAAATGAATTACTGCCTGGATCGTTACTGCTTCCTTCAATCAATGAACATAAAGAAGATATTCCGGAGCTAGCATCATCTATTTTGACGATGTATCTTGCAAAATCTGATAAGTCTGACTACAAAGTTTTTGATGTAGCTGCATTAAATATGATGCGTGCAATGAATTGGATAGGCGATATAGAAGAGCTAGAAAGCTTTATTTTCAATTTAATGCAAACTAGTCTCCTTGAAAAAATCACTGCGGATGATGTTAAGCGTGTTTCAAATCAATTTAACTTATTACATGATAAAAATAAGTCTTCTAAAAAAAATAAAGACAATAAAGATCAAGGTTTTGATGATATTTTTAACAAACCATTAAGAGATGCGCGTGATGATTTTGAAAAAATGTATTTTAAACATCACCTAAATCAAGATGATCAAAGTATGGCAAAACTTGCTGAAGTTTCAGGTGTTGAGAGAACGCATCTCTATAGAAAATTAAAACAGCTCGGTATTAAGGTAAAGTAAATTAAATTTCGATCAATACAGGCGTGTGATCTGAAGGGCGCTCTGATTTTCTTGGTTCTTTATCAATGGCAGCAACTTTTATCTTACTGACTAAACTTTTATTTGTGAGTATGTGGTCAATACGCATGCCAAGATTTCTTCTAAATCCAGCTACGCGATAATCCCACCAGCTATATTGTTGTTCTGAGGGATGGGTTACTCTAAAGCTATCAGAGAGTCCTAAATCAATAATTTTTTGAAATGCTTCTCTTTCTTTAGGACTTACAAGAACACTATTTTTCCAGGCTTCTGGATCATGACAATCAATATCTTGAGGCGCAATGTTAAAGTCACCCGCAATAACGATATCTGGATATAACTCCATTTCCTTTTTAAGCCAAAAAGTGAAATGTTTTAACCAATTGAGTTTATAAAGGTATTTCTCTGAATCCACAGATTGGCCGTTAGGAATGTAAACACAAACCACTCTGATTTTTCCTTGATTTGTATTTACAGTTGCAGCGATTAATCTTTTTTGTTCATCTTCGAAGCCAGGAATATTATTTTGAATATCAAGAAGCTCATATTTGCTTATAATTGCAACGCCATTGTATGTTTTTTGCCCATTATGGATGGAGGTATAACCTAATACATTTAGGGCTTCGTGCGGAAATTTAATATTTTCTTGTTTTGTTTCTTGAAGTAAAAGAAGGTCAGGTTTTTCTTTTTTAATCCAAGCTTCAACTTGACCTAATCTTACAGTGAGAGAATTTACATTCCACGTGGCAATTTTCATAAATCTTAAGTCATACCGCTATGTCTGAGGAGGGCATCAACTGTAGGTTCGCGCCCACGAAAAGCGACAAAAGATTCCATAGCCGGTCTAGAGCCACCCTTTGATAAAACTTCATTTTGAAATTTCTGACCAGCGTGACTTGATAAGATACCTTCTTCCTCAAACAAACTGAAAGCATCAGAAGCCAATACCTCAGCCCATTTATAACTGTAATAGCCGGCTGCATAGCCACCGGCGAAAATATGAGAAAAGCTGTTAGGAAAACGATTCCAAGAAGGAGGTCTTACCACAGCAATTTCATCGCGAATAGTTTCTAGAAGTTTTAAAGGGTTAATTTTATTTTGATCACTATATTCGGTGTGTAATCTGATGTCGAATAAAGAAAATTCAATTTGTCTTAGAGTTTGCATACCTGATTGAAAATTTTTTGCTTCAATCATCTTGTCAAATAAACTTTTGGGTAAAGTATTTTTGTTATCAACATGTTCGGTCATATGTTTTACTACATCCCACTCCCAGCAGAAATTTTCCATAAATTGACTAGGCAATTCAACAGCATCCCATTCCACCCCTTTGATGCCAGAAATACTGTAATCATCCACTTTGGTTAACATATGATGAAGTCCATGGCCGAATTCATGGAACAGGGTAATGACATCGTCATGAGAAAATAGAGCTGGCTTGTTGTCCGAAGGTGATGAAAAGTTACACGTTAAAAAAGCTACTGGATGCGATGATCCGAGAGCATTTTTATATCGAGATATAGCCTCGTCCATCCACGCACCACCGCGTTTGTGATTGCGTGCGTATAAATCAAAATAAAATTGGCCAATCAATTCATCATCTTCATTTTTTATAGAATAAAAACTTACATCTTTGTGCCAGGTAGGAGCATCGGATTTGACAATCTTTAAGTTAAAGATAGTTTCAACCACTTTAAAGAGGCCTTTTAAAACACGATGCTCAGGGAAGTATTGTTTAACTTCATTCTCAGAAAAACTATATTTGGCTTGGCGAAGTTTTTCGGATACATAAGCGATATCCCAAGCCTCTAATGTTTCTATCTTTAGGGTTTTAGCAAAAGATTTAAGTTCGTCCATATCTTTTAAAGCAAAAGGTTTTGCTTTGTTTGCTAAATTCATAAGGAAGGTGATCACTTCTTCACTTGATTTTGCCATTTTAGTGACAAGTGACATCTCAGTAAAATGTTTAAAGCCCAGGAGTTGTGAAGATTCGAAACGAAGTGCGAGAATCTCTTCTATAAGGTTTGTATTATCAAATTTAGGCGATGCAAGCTCGGATGCACGGGTAGCGTAAGCATGATATAGCTTTTCTCGTAAGGCTCTATTGTCAGCATACTGCATCACTGGAAGATAGGATGGAAAGTGAAGGGTGAATTTATAGCCTTCTTTTTTATTTTCTTTAGCTTCAGAACGAGCTTTTTTAATATTTTCTTCTGGAATACCTGCAAGCTCTTCGAGATGATTTACGAAAATAGAAAATTCATTGGTAGCATCTAGAATATTTTCTTCAAACTGAGTTGATAGCTTTGCAAGCTTTTCTTGAATCACTTTAAATCTTTTTTTGTCTGTTTCATTTAGTTCAGCGCCCCCTAGTCTAAATTCACGTAGAACATTATCAATAATACGTTTTTGAGAAGATGTAAGTGATTTAAATACTTCGCTATCCTTAAGAGATTGATATTTTTTATAAAGAGATTCGTCTTGCGATAGATTTGTATAGAACTCAGTTAATTTTATAAGGTTATCGTTATAGGCTTTTCTTAAGTGATCTGAGTTAACAACAGCATTAAGATGTTCAATTTGGCCCCAAGCTCTTGAAATTTTTTCACTGATAATTTCTATAGGCTCTACAAAATTGTCCCATGAAGCGGGGGCTTTCATTTCTTTTAGGGAATGAATTAAACTATTCGCTTCTTTGAGAATGCTTTCTATAGCTGGAGAAATATGCTCAGGTTTGATTTGATCAAATAGGGGAAGACTATCGCGATGTAAGACAGGATTGATCATCATAATTAAAAAGTGGTTATTTAAACAGATTGATTAATTTTTTTTAGTAAAGTTTCAATTTTATCGACTTCGTTTAAGTTTAGTAACTTAAGAACAGAAGTTTTCATATTTTTAATTGAGCTATTTAAAACTTGTTGTTTAACACTGAGAATATGCGAAGGATGCATAGAGAGTTGCTCAACGCCCATAGCAATCAATAATTTAGTAAGCTTAGGTTCTCCTGCCATTTCACCACAAATAGCGATCGATTTTTTATATTTATGCGCAGATTTTATTGTAAGAGCAATTAACTTTAAAACAGCGGGATGAAGTGGATTATACAAGTGTGATACTGCATCATCCGTGCGATCGATTGCGAGCGCGTACTGAATTAAATCATTTGTGCCTATAGATAAAAAGTCTAGTTCCTGAGCAAAAATATCTGCGCTGATAGCAGCAGCAGGTATTTCAATCATGCCACCAATAAGAATTTTTTCATTAAACTTTATTTTTTCTTTTCTTAAACTTGCCTTTGCCCTTTCTAATATAAGTTTGGTTTGGCGAAGTTCACTAATACTGCTTAGCATCGGGAAAAGAATTTTAATATTACCAAATTGAGAGGCTCTTAAAATGGCTCGAAGTTGAGTCATAAAAACCTTAGGCTCAGACAAACATAGTCGAATTGCTCTTAATCCTAATGCTGGATTAGGACTTACTTTTTTATTGTCTAAAGCAGTTTGTTTATCAGCACCTGAGTCTAGGGTACGAATAGTGACAGGTCTTTTGCCCATAGCTTCAGCAACTTTCTTATATGCCTGAAATTGCTCTTCCTCATCTGGCATATCCTGTCTATTCATAAATAAAAATTCTGTTCTAAATAAACCAATACCACTGGCACCTGAAGCATTGACCGAGATAATATCGTTTGGGACTTCAATATTTGCAAAAAGATGAATGAAGGCCCCGTCTTTGGTGATTGATCTTTTTGTTTTAATGCGCAGAAGTTTTTCTTGTTCGTTATCCCAAGAATCCTGAATTTTTTTGTAATGCTTTTGAATGTCTTGGGTTGGATTAACAATCACAACGCCCGATGTTCCGTCGACAATAATTAAATCGTTATCCCTAATTAATGCTCTTGCATTTTGCAATGCTACGATTGAAGGAATATTTAAACTTCGAGATAAGATAGCGGTATGAGAAGTAACACCGCCACCATCTGTGATGAAAGCTGCGTATTTATGATCCTTGAAGTGAAGAGCATCAGCCGGTGAAATATCATGAGCAACTAAAATTGTTAGTTTTTCTTTGTTTTTTACCGCAATTTGGTTTGAGTGACCTAAAAGAATTTTAATGACTCTTTCAACTACCTGTATAACATCTTGTTTTCTTTCTCTTAGATATTGATCCTCGATTTGATCGAATTGATTAACAACACTATCCATTTGTTTCTTGATTGCCCACTCTGCATTACATTTTTCATTTTCAATAATAGATTTCGGTAACACAGATAACGACTTGTCATTGAGTATCATTATATGTGTATCAATAAATGCACCTAATTCTCCCGGAGAATCAGAGGGAAGTTGTAATTTTATTTTATTAAGTTCTGCCCTGACAGCAGCAATAGCATCTTCAAATCTTTTAACTTCATGAGGAATATTTTTTATATCAATATCGTATTGAACGACTTCAAGCAGAGCGTTAGAAATTAAGTGTGCTTTACCTATAGCAATGCCATTCGAAACACCTATGCCATGAAGACTAAATGGAGTCATATGGCATTATTCTCCTTCACCAAAATAGTCATTAATAAGATTGACAATAGAATTGAAAGCTTCTTTTTCATCAGAGCCCTCGGTTGTGATTATGACCTCCGAGCCTTGGCTCGCTGCTAGCATCATTACACCCATAATACTTTTAGCATTTACTTTTTTATTGCTTTTCTCAATCCATATATCAGATTGAAATTGATTGGCTACCTGAGTTAACTTTGCAGAAGCTCTTGCGTGTAGACCTAGTTTGTTAATTATTTTGATAGAGGCTGTTAACATGATTCATTAGGTTGGATATGAATAATGCCATCCTGCGCACCTTCAATGGCTTTAGCAATAAGAGCTTCAAAAGATTCATGGCGATAGCTAATGCTTCGTATGAGCATTGATAAATTCACACCTGCAATTGCATTTACTTTACCCGGCTCAATTATTTTTGTAATGATATTGCAAGGGGTTGCTCCAAAAATATCTGTAAGAATGAGAACGCCTTTGCCTTGATCTAAGAGATTAATTTTCTCAGAAATTTCTTTATACATATTGTCATGTGCACAATCATTTTCAATTGTAAGCGAGTCAAGAAATTTTGGTTTTTCTCCAAGAACATGGGTCGCACATTCAATCAGGGATTTTCCAAGTTCACCGTGAGTAATAAGGAGGATGCCAATCATAAGTGTCTTAATGGTTAATATCTCTATGGCGAATAATTACCTGAGATTTTGGGTTGAAGAAGTTAGTGAAAAGTTTATTTGCAATATAAACAGAACGATGTTTGCCGCCCGTACAGCCAATCGCTATATGCAGAGAATGTCTTTGGTCTTTTTTAAAAGCATTTAGCCATTCGTTTACAAAGTGATTGATATCTTGATACATTTTATCAACTTCTTTATAGCCTTGAAAAAAATCTGCAACAGGATTATCTAGGCCAGTTAAATTTTTAAGCTTTGATTCGTAGTGCGGATTTGGAAGACAGCGTACATCAAATATAAAATCTGCATCTAGAGGGATGCCAAATTTGTATCCGAACGAACTAAATTGTAGAGCAAGATGATCCTCTTTTAATTCAATTAATTCACTCAATGCAGTCTTAAGTGCATTCACCGACATATTGCTTGTATCAATTTTATATCCAATCTCAGCAAGAGGCGCTAACATAGAACGTTCTTTTTCTATGGTTTCAGAAAGAGATAGCTTTTCATTAGCGAGTGGATGTCTTCGTCTAGTTTCACCAAAACGCCTGACAATAGATTCAGTGGATGATTCTAGATAAATTAATTTCGTTTTAATCGATAAAGACTCAATTTCTCTAATGACGAAAGGTAATTTTTCAATATTGATACTTCTGATATCAACGCTAATGGCAACTTTATCTTGATGTTCATGATTAAGATGTTGGGAAATATTTGATAAAAGGGTAACAGGTAAATTATCAATACAGTAAAAATCATTATCTTCCAGGGCGTTTAAGGCAATACTTTTGCCTGAACCTGATAATCCCGAAATAATAATAACATCCATAATTAATGATCCAAACTTAATTGCAGATTAAGTTTCTCTGACAAATTATGGATTGTATTTGATCCCTTTTGAAGCAATATATAATTTTTTACAGCGGTTTCAATCAATAGACTTACGTGTCTTATTTCGGTTACAGGGAGTTCAATTTTAGGAATATAAATATCAAAAAGTCTAAAAGAATCTAAAGTCATTTCAAGTCTTGAACAATCCATTTCTTTTTGGAATGCTTTTAATTCAACTACTAAAAAAAGTTTTTTCTTCGAAGTCACACTTTTATGACCAAATAATTTTTTAATATCAATAATGCCTAGACCGCGAACTTCCATTAGGTTTTTTAAAAGTGAGGGCGGCTGACCTATAAGGGTATTTTGATTACTTTTATAAAATGCGACGCTATCGTCGGCAATAAGCTTGTGACCTTTAGAAATTAAATCAAGTGCCACCTCACTTTTGCCAACACCTGAATTTCCAATAATTAAAACCCCTTTACCTTTAATATCAACAAACACACCGTGTATATGACTTGTAACTCCAGGTTCTTTGAATTTTAACGAAATGAAATTTAAGAGCTTTGATAAATACATCATTCAATCGATTGATGTTTTAAGCCACCTTGAACACGGTGATGGTCTTTATGAACTTCTTTATATTTGATAACTTGGCGATCTAATTTGCCGGATAGTAAGTCAATGGCAGTATACATACTTTCGCCTCTGCATTCAGCGTGGATATCACTCTTAGGTAGATGAATGGTAGCTTCGGCAATATGCTCTAATTTATTTACGGTGAGAGTTACTTTTGCATCAATTACGTGGTCGAAATGATGAAAAATCTTAGCTAATTTAGTTTGAATATATTCCTTTAATGACGGAGTAATGTCTAAATGGTGGCCGGTTAAATGAATATTCATATTATTTCCTTAAGGTTAGAGTTATAAAATTTTTCTAAGATTAGTTGGAGCAATATTTAGTATTTCTCTATATTTTGCAACGGTTCTGCGAGCGATATTAATACCTTGATTCTTTAATAATAAGACAATTTCATTATCTGAAAGTGGTTTTTTCGGATCTTCTTGTTTAATGACTTCTTTAATTTTAGCCCTAATTGCGGTAGATGCAAGTTCATTCCCTGATGCGCTATCAATTGAGCTGCCGAAGAAAAATTTGAGCTCATAAATACCACGGGGCGTATTAATATATTTATTTGATGTAACCCGGGAAATCGTGGATTCATGAAGGCCTACCTCTTCAGCAATCTCTCTTAAAACAAGAGGCTTCATCATAGATTCGCCATGTTCTAAAAAATCTTTTTGATGTCTCATAATTGCTTCAGAGACCTTAAGGATTGTGATAAAGCGCTGTTGAATATTTTTTACAATCCACTTGGCTTCCTGAATTTGACTTGATAAATGATGAGATACATCATTTTGTGAATTTTTTATTAAGTCTCGATAAATATGATTTAAGCGGAGCTTTGGGATAGCTTGCTCATTTAATGAAACTTGCCATTTAGCTTTAACTTTTTTGACATTCACTTCATGCTGAATGAAATGGTGGCTTTCAATAGTGGAAAATATATTTCCAGGTTTTGGATTCAGACTTTTAATTACTCTCTGTACATCTCTTAAAGCTTCATCTTCACATCCTAATATTTTTTTAAGCCTCACAAAGTCACGCGCGGCTAAGAGGTTTAGATGGTTTTTAATTACCTTAATTGAAAGTGAATGAATAGGGGTTTCATCTTTACTCTCCAATTGAAGTGTTAAACACTCGATAAGATCTCTTGCACCTATACCAGGAGGCGCTTGTTTTTGAAGGAGTTTTAGTAAAGATTCTATTTCTTCAATACTCACTTCATACTCTTTCGGAATGCTTGCTAAGAAATAATCAAGGGACTCTTCAAGATAACCATCTTCATTGATTGAGTCTATTAAAAGGGAAATGATTGCTTGATCTTTCTCACTAATTGGAATCAAGTGAAAAATATCTTCAAGATATTGTTTTAATGTTTGCGATAAGGGCTCTTGATATTCGGTTGAATCGACATAATTATCTTTTGTATATTCGTCATCCCAATTAATTTCATGTTCATACATTGGCTCTTGAAATTCTTGATGATTTAAAATTTCAAATGAAGTTTCTTCTTGGGAGATTGGCAAAGTATTTTTATTTTCTTCATCATCTTCCTCTTCTATCATTTCAATCAATGGATTTTGTTGAATTAAAATCTCTAGTTCTTGGTTAAGTTCAACCGAAGACATCTGTAAAAGTTTAATCGATTGTTGGAGTTGCGGAGTTAGCGATAAATGCTGAGTCGCTTTAAATTGAAGATTTTGTTTCATCGCTAAATAGCGCTAAGTTGGTTATAAATAAAAGTCTTTACCTAAATAAACGTCTTTAACATTTTGATCATTTGCAAGAGTTTTAGGTAGGCCTGATGCCAGGATTTTCCCTTGATTTACAATATATGCACGATCACAAATGCCCAGAGTTTCACGAACGTTATGATCTGTAATAAGGATGCCAATTTTTTGCTGAGCAAGGTATTTAATGATTTTTTGAATATCAATCACTGCAATAGGATCAATGCCTGCAAAAGGCTCATCGAGAAGAATAAAGGCCGGATTAGAAGCAAGGCATCTGGCGATTTCAACACGACGTCTTTCGCCCCCAGATAGGCTGATAGCAGCATTATCTCTAATATGACTAATACCAAGCTCTTGAAGAAGTTCTTCAAGTCTCGCGTTCATTTTTTCGCGAGTTAATTTTTGTAATTCTAAAATTGCTAAAATATTTTCGGCCACCGTCATTTTTCTAAAGATTGAAGGTTCTTGAGGAAGATATGACAAGCCTAATTTTGCCCGGCTATGAATAGGCATTTTGGATAGATTGACATTGTCTAGCGAAATGTGTCCTCGATCGGAAGGAATAAGTCCTACAATCATATAAAAACTGGTTGTTTTTCCGGCGCCATTGGGACCGAGTAACCCTACAATTTCACCACTCTTGATAGTTAAAGATACATCTTGAACGACGGTTCTTTTTTTAAATGTTTTTTTAAGGTTCTCAATAACTAATTCACTCATATTAGTATGCTATTCCTGTGGTTTTTTCTTTGGCTGAATAATTGCTCGTGTTCGGCCGCCAGGGACAGTTTCCCCAGCTTTATTTTTAGTATTACCCGACATTGCTTTTGCAAATTCAGCGTTTGCGTCGTACATAATGTAATCACCATAAACGACATCTTCACCTTTTTTTACCCATGCTTTGCTATATAAATGCACCTTATCCATGCGGCCGTCATATTCGATTCTTTGTGCGCTTCCCTCAATATATTCATTTTTACCCTCTCGTTTTTGTTTGAAGGTTGTGGGATTGCCAATACTTGTACTATGTTGAAACCCCTGATTGTCTTCTCGAACGGTAAGCTCGTCAGCTTTAATGAGAAGGGTGCCTTGTGTCAAAATGACATTACCAGTATATACGCTTGTATTTTTTGAATCATCAGATGTCATTGTGTCGGACTCAAGTTCAATAGGCTTATCTCGATCGGCTTTTTCGGCAAAGACGTAAGTTGAATTTATGCTTACAAAACATAAACAAATGTAGATAAATTTCTGTAATGATGGATTAAAAAAATATGAGCGCATTATTTTTTTGGATTCTTATTTTGAATAATAGGTTGAGCGTTTAAATTTGTTTTTTTGATTGGCTTTTCATAATGCACACGAACTTTTTCTAGCAACTTCATTACTCCATTTTTTTTATCATATCTCATACCAATGGCGTTGACGACGGTTTTAGGGTCTTGCGTAATGCGAACAGGTCTTTTTGTAAATGCTTGGTCTTTATTGGGTAACACAGTTAATTGATCTGTAAAAAGTTCCATTTTTGGTTTTGTTTCTGTTTCGAGTCGAGCCACCTTTACATTATCAATAATTTGTACCTCCTCGCCATCAGTTGAAACCAGACCAACGCCACCTTCAATCTGAGAGCTAGGCGCATTATTTTTGTATCTAATAAAAAGTGGTTTTTTTAGGCGCGTTGTATCATCTTGTGCAAAATGTGTCATTTCACTTGCCGATAAAATAAAACGAATTGAACCATCTGAGTCAGTCTGAGTTGTTTTAAAGTTTGTTAAAAAATAATCAGGACTGTTGCTCAATTTATTGCCTCTTTTTTCGCTTTCATTTTCAACTGAAATTTGAACCCAATAAGAAATAAAAGCCAAGATTGCAGCAAAAAAAATAGGAAAAAAAACAGAGAAGCGATTGATCATTTAAGGTAAGGCGCGATGATTTCGTCATAGGTGCCTTGTGCTTTCATAATTAAATCACAAGCTTCACGAACGGCACCATAACCTGCAATTTTTTCTGTAATAAAATGTGCAATTTTTTTAACTTCATCATGACCTGCTGGAACTGTGATCGCTAGACCTGATTGCAACATAGGGGGCAAATCGACAATGTCGTCTCCCATAAATGCACATTCCTCCGCTTTCAATCCAGCCTTCTTAATGAGATCAGAAAACGCTACTTTTTTATCTGAAATACCTTGATAAAAGTAGTCGACTTCTAAGTTTTCGGCGCGAATAAGAACACTATTAGAATTGCGACCAGTAATAAGGGCAAGTTTAATACCACTTTTTTTAAGTAATCGCATGCCCAAGCCATCTTGGGTATTGAACATTTTATATTCCTGGCCATCATCCCCTATAAAGAGTGAGCCATCTGTCATAACACCATCAACATCAAAAATAACAAGCTTAATTTTCTGCGCGCGGGTCTTGAAATTAGAATCCATTAAATCACTTTCGCTTTAAAAAGGTCATGCATGTTAAAAGCACCTACTAATTTGGATTCTCTATTCACTACTAGGATCCCATTAATTTTATTACTCTCCATAAGATTAATTGCATCAATAATAATTTGATCATCAAAAATTGTTTTAGGATTTTTATTCATGATTTCTTTGATAGATTGTTTTTCATAATCTATTTTTTTAGAAAGTTGTCTTCTTAAATCCCCATCAGTAAACATGCCAATAGGTTTAAATTCTTTGTCCACGATTGCGGTGAAACCTAATCCTTTAAGAGATATTTCAAGGACTGCATCAGAAAGTAATGCGTGATCATTAATTGAAGGAACCTGGTCAGCTTTTCGCATAATGTCTCGAACCCTAATGACTTGTCTTTTTCCTAAGCTGCCACCTGGATGTGATCTAGCGAAATCTTCAGCAGTAAAAGCCCTCTGGTCAAGAACGCAGATGGCTAATGCATCACCAAGAGCAAGGGATGCTGTAGAGCTAGCTGTAGGAGAAAGTCCTAAAGGACATGCCTCTTGAGAGACCTGTGCACTTAAATGAATTTCAGATTCTTTTGCAAGCTCTGAATTGCTATTACCTGTAATTGAAATAATTTTTGCGCCAATTCTTTTAATGACAGGAAGGATGGATAAAAGCTCATCACTTTTACCAGAATTTGATAGAAAAATAACTACATCATTAGATGTAATCATTCCCAAATCACCATGACTAGCTTCCGCTGGATGCATAAAGAAGCTTGGAGTACCAGTGCTTGCGAACGTAGATGCTAATTTTCTTCCAATATGCCCTGATTTCCCCATTCCGCTCACCACAACTCTTCCGTCGCAATGTAAAATGAGTTGAACAGCATTGACGAAATGATCATCAAGCCTATTTGCTAAAGATGAAATTTCTTGTGCTTCAATTTCAAGGACTTGGCGGGCGCGTTCGAGCGTATTTTTTGATGATGTCTTGGTCATATTGATATTGTAGAGGGTAATAGATACTCGTGTAAAAGGGTTTATATGTACTTTAAGCCTAAAAATTTTTGATTAATCTTGGATAAATGAATGTTTGACTCTCTGCCCTTAGTTCTTATTTTGCTAGTAAGCTCAGTTTTGCTAGTTGGACTATTCCGATATCTAAAATTACCCGCAATGATTGCTTATTTTATTGTGGGTTTAATTTTAGGGCCTCATGTCATTGGAGTCCTACCCGACTCTGAGTCTAGTCGGCATTTCGCTGAATTTGGTATCGTGTTTTTGATGTTTAGTATTGGGCTTGAATTTAGTCTACCCAAACTTTATTCCATGAGGAATATTCTTTTTGGTCTTGGTGGCGCGCAAGTGCTTATCACTTTATTTGCTTCTATAACTCTTGCCTGGTGGTTGGGACTTCATTTAACTTCAGCATTTGTGATCGGCAGCGCTTTTACTATGTCATCAACAGCAATTGTTTCAAAAATACTAATGGAGCGTGTTGATTTGAATTCAAGACATGGTCGACTAGCTATCGGTATTTTACTTTTTCAAGATATAGCTGTTATTCCAATTTTAATTTTGATCCCAGCGCTTGGGGCCTCAACAAGTGATATTGGCAGCATATTTTTAATGTCACTTTTAAAAGCTATCTTTTTATTTTCTATTCTTTTTAAATTTGGTAGGCCTTTAATGAACTCTTGGTTTGCTGTGGTAGCAAATCAACGATCACGCGAATTATTTATTATGAATGTATTGATGATTACACTTTTATTTTCATTCGCAACGAAGATGGCTGGATTGTCTTACGGTATCGGGGCATTTATGGCTGGTATGCTAATTTCTGAAACGCGATATCGCTATCAAGTTGAATCAGATATTGCAGCTTTTAGAGATATTTTATTAGGCCTTTTCTTTATCAGCATTGGTATGTTGCTTAATCTTCATCAAATTGCTTCAAATATTGGATATGTCATTTTAATTACTTTGGGATTTATTTTATTCAAAGCTTTTGTGATTACTCTGCTGACACGACTATTTAAATATGAAATTGGTGTTGGTATAAGAACAGGCCTTATCTTAGCTCAAGCAGGGGAGTTTAGTTTTGTGATATTGGCTCTCGCGAGAGAAGAACATGTCATTGGAGCTCATGCGTTCCAAATAATTCTAGCGGCTTCATTGTTTTCGATGATATTAGCTCCTTTTATTATTCAGTATAACGGTCGTATCGCGCGTTACTTATCAAAAAGCTATAACCGTAATAGTGCTGATACAGTTCAAGCAATTCAATCAATAGGCCGTAATTTAAAAGACCATGTAATTTTGTGTGGATACGGTAGAAGCGGGCAATATTTGGGACGCTTTTTGAAAGAAGAGAATATTCCTTTTATTGCGATCGATATTGATCCAAGTCGAGTGAATGATGCATCTGCTGGTGGTGAGCATGTAATGTATGGTGACGCGAGTCGAAGAGTCGTTTTAGAAGCGGCAGGAATTAAAACAGCTAAAGCACTTGTAATTAGTTATGCTGACTTTAGAGCTTCTATGAAAGTACTTCATGTTATTCAAGATACTTATACAAATATACCGGTCATTGTAAGAACGCTTGACGATACGCATATGGACGATATTAGAAATGCTGGCGCAAGTGAAGTTGTTCCGGAAATTTTAGAAGGAAGTTTAATGTTAGCTTCTCACGCGCTTGTTGTTTTAGGTGTTCCTTTAAATCGAGTTGTGAAACGTATCCGCTCTTTTAGAGAAGAACGCTACAAAATGTTTAGGGGTTATTTCGGGGGTATGTCAGATGCAGAAGCTGAAGTAACAGAGCCTCAATTAAGATTGCATGCGATTGAAATTAATGAAAAATCACATGTTCATTCCTGGAAGCTTATACAAATTCCGTTCACCATGTTTAACGTTGAGCTTAAGTATTTGAGGCGACCTAATATGTTAGAAGATATTGAACCCAGAGATGACATTGTTTTATCTTCTGGAGATGTGCTCGTGGTATTGGGTATAGCAGACAAACTTAATGCTTTAGAAAAATATATACTGACTGGCAAATAGAGAATGACAAAAAAAGTTACTGTCATTGGCGGCGGTATTGTGGGGTGCATAACTTCATTTTTTCTTATTGAAAAAGGATATGAAGTTACCTTAATTGATCAGAATGCTATAGGTCAGGAAGCTTCATGGGCTGGCGCAGGAATTCTCTCCCCTCTATTACCATGGAACTATCAAGACACTGTTAATAATCTTTGTTTTGGAAGCGCTGATTTTTATAAGCAGCTTTCTGTGATCTTAAAAAAAGAGACAGGTATTGATCCTGAATGGATTGAATCAGGCATGTTGATTTATGATATTGATGAAAAAAAACATGCAGTGAGTTGGTGTCAAAAAAATCATATTGAAATTCAAGAAGTGCAGACAGAAAAAATACCATGTTTGCTTTTGCCACATGTTGCCCAAATTAGAAACCCTCGTTTACTTAAAGCTTTAAAAATATATTTGATTAAAAATAATGTTCTCATGATGGAACATCAAAAAGTGAATCCCATTTCCGATTCAAATAATTTTATTAGCTCTCTTCAAACTGATAGCGGCATGAATTTGGAAGCAGATTTTTATGTTGTAGCCTCAGGAGCATGGAGCTCTTATGTTTTAAATGAAGTTGACATGCCAAAAATTAGACCAATTAGAGGACAACTTATTCAGTACCCTGTTATCAAAGAAAAATTACCATACATTCTTTATAGGGATGATTTTTATTTAGTGCAAAGACAGGACGGGGTAGTTCTCGCAGGGAGCACAAAAGAAGATGTTGGATTTGATAAAGGAATTACAGAAGAAGCCCGACAATCACTTCAAATGAAAGCTGAATCATTAATGCCGACTTTAAAAAACTATAATATTGAAAATCAATGGAGCGGGCTGAGGCCTGGCTCAGAGGACAATGTACCCATGATAGAAAAGCATCATAAATACAATAATGTATACTTGAACGTGGGTCACTATCGTTATGGATTGACGATGGCCCCTAAAGCAGCAAAAATTATTAGTGATTTAATAACTTTAAATGGATAACTATTATGCGCTTAAATATTTTTATAGTTTTCTTTCTGTTTCTAACGAGCTTTACTGTTATGGCAATTGAAGAGCCAGCATATATAAGTATTGAAAAAAAAGATGCTTTTGAAATTCGGGAGTACCAACCAAAAATAATAGCGCAAGTTTTAGTGAATGGGACATTTGACAGTGCCTCTAGTAAAGGATTTCGTTTATTAGCTGACTTTATTTTTGGAAATAATACGACCAATGAAGGAGCAAAAAAAATTGAAATGACAGCACCAGTGGTGAGTCGTGATGCATCAGAAAAAATTGAGATGACTGCGCCTGTTTTATCAGAAGAAGTTGAAAAAGGTTGGTATATTAGTTTTAATATGCCAAAACAATATACAAAAGAAAGTCTTCCAATACCTAATAATTCAGAAGTGAAAATTATTGAAGTGCCTACAGAAAAATATGCAGTAATTACATTTTCGGGTTTGGTGCGTGAAAAAAAATATAATGAAATGTTAAGTATTCTTTCTGAAGAAATGAAAAAAAGAAATTTAAATCCAAAAGGTACAGCAATACTTGCGCGCTATAATCCCCCTTGGACGTTACCTTTTTTAAGAAGAAATGAATTAATGTTTAGATTTGAATAATTAACTATATTGATTTAATAAAAAAATTATGAAACCTAATAAATTCAGTAAACTAGCACAAAAAAGTCTTACATTAGCTGCGCAAATTGTTTTGATTGTTATAGCTATATCCACAATTTTTGCAGTAGTCCAAGAAATTGGACATGTCTGGGAAGTTGGTTCGATAGCAGTCGGTGACCTCCTCATGCTTTTCTTGTACCTAGAAGTGATGTCAATGTTAAATCATTATCTAGGGTCAGGGAATCTGCCAGTTCGCTATCCTTTATATATTGGCATTATTGCCTTAGCCCGTTTTCTTGTTTTGGATATTAAAGAGATTGACGCATTTAAAATGTTCGCACTCTCCGGTTCAATATTACTTATCGCAGCTGCTATATTGATTGTTCGATATGGCCACGTTCGTTTCCCTTACAGCGAAGATAATTAAGTAATGCCCTCATTGGGACAGCATTGGAGCAACACTTCTTTTATTTTATTTTTTTGGACTTTGTTTTATTTAGTCCCACATCTCGTTTATAAAGCCCAGAGCGTCCTCCAGACTTTTCCACTAAGTGGATATTTGAGATAACCATCGTACGGTCTACTGCTTTCACCATGTCATAAATGGTGAGGAGGGCAACGCTGACGGCTGATAGCGCTTCCATTTCAAGTCCTGTTTGTGCAAAACATTCACATGATGATTGACATGTAATGATGTTATTCATTTTATCAATCTTAAAATTAATATCAATTTTAGAGAGATTGATGGTGTGACAAAGTGGAATCAGTTCCCAGGTTTTTTTCGCAGCTTGAATACCTGCTATTCTCGCAGTATTAAGAACATCACCTTTTTTAATTAAATTATCTTGTATTAATTTTAAAGTTTCTTTATTGAGTTGAATTGAGCCTTCCGCAATTGCTTTTCGGTGTGTAATCGCTTTATCGGTGATATCAACAAGTTGTGCGTCACCTTTTTGATTGATATGAGTAAGTTTTTTCATAAATTTTATTATCTTATCTTTGCTGACTTAGATGTAAGTGTTTATTAATCTAGGTATCATACCAATGATGAAATTTAAAATTACATTGTTAATTAGTTTTTTTTGCTGCTTATCTGTTTTTGCTGATGAATTGCCTGATCTTGGAGATTCATCTCAACTCATTATATCTGCTAAAGAAGAACAAGCTATTGCTCGAGAAATTTTAAAGGAAGTCGCAGTTAGCCCTGAAATTGTTCAAGATGTTGAAGTGATTGATTACCTAAAAAATTTAGGTGATAGATTAGTTGCTTATAGTCCCAATAAAAGGCAACAATTTAATTTTTTTGTAGTGAATGAGTCTTCAATTAACGCTTTTGCAATGATCGGAGGGGTGATAGGCGTTCATACAGGATTACTTCTTGCATCAAATAATGAATCAGAGGTTGCTAGTGTATTAGGCCATGAAATTGCACACGTAACGCAAAGACATCTGCCAAGAATGATTGCTCAGCAGAAGAACGATTCAATTAAAACTGTCCTAGGCATTGCTTTAGCTCTTCTTGTAGCAAGGGCAAATCCCCAGTTATCTGCTGGAACTATGACTGCAGCTTCAGCTATGGGCGTTCAGAAACAATTGGACTATACAAGAGATCACGAAAAAGAAGCAGATCGGGTAGGTTTTCAAATTTTGACTGATGCTGGTTTTGATGGCCGAGCAATGGTTTCATTCTTCAATACACTTCAAAGAGGCTCACGCTTTTCAGAAGGTGCGGCCCCTAGCTTTTTGAGAACTCACCCTATTACAGCTGAACGTATCAGTGATATTTCAAATAGAGTCAAAGAAAGTCGTTATAGGCAAATTCCTGATAATCCGGACTTTATGTACATCAAATCAAAATTGAGGGCAACAAATGGCACCCCTCAGTCTGCGGTTGATGAGTTTGAGGGGAGCATCAAAGACAAGCGATATATAAATGAATCCGCCGAGCGGTATGGTCTTGCAATAGCCTACATGAGAAAAAGCGATTTTGTTAGAGCTCGACAAGAGGTTGAATGGTTAAAAACAAATGCAAAAAAAGATGTTCTTATTGAAACCCTCGCATGTAAATTAGAAGTCGCAACAAATCAACCAACACAAGCGCTAAATCTATATCTAAAAGCGTTAAATATTTATCCTAATTATCGAGCGTTAATTTATGGATTAGCAGAGCATTATTTAATGACCAATGAGCCTGAGAGATCGATCAAACTTATTAATGACAAATTGAATATTTATCCAGATGATAGTTATTTTTATGAGTTACTTTCTAGAGCTTATGCAAAACAAGGTAAAGAATTACTTCAATATCAAGCCCAATCTGAAGCATACTACCGTAAATTTAATTTGCCGAGAGCAATTGAGCAGATGGAATTTGCGGTTAAATCTAAAGACGGTAATTTTTATCAAAAATCGATTGTGGAGTCTCGTTTAAAGCAATTGAAATTTGAGAATAGTCTCGAAGACGTCAAAGATAAAAAATAACCCCTGATTTTTATTAAATTTAGCTTTATTTTTTGTCATATTAAATGATAAGTAAAATAAATCATAAATATAATAACAATTGATTATACATATTAAAATGACTTACCTATAATCATCATTTTTAAACCAACCAAAAAAGGAGAAAACGATGTCTTCATTAGTCAATACTGAAGTAAAACCGTTTAAAGCAACAGCATTTCACAATGGCAAGTTCATTGACGTTACAGAAGCAAATCTTAAAGGAAAATGGTCAGTAGTGATTTTTATGCCAGCGGCATTTACATTTAACTGTCCAACAGAAGTTGAAGATGCTGCAGATCATTATGCAGAATTTCAAAAAGCTGGTGCGGAAGTTTATATCGTTACAACTGATACACATTTTTCGCATAAAGTCTGGCATGAAACTTCACCAGCAGTGAGCAAGGCAAAATTTCCATTAATTGGTGATCCTACACATCAATTAACACGAGCATTTGAAGTGCATATTGATGAAGAAGGTTTAGCATTGCGCGGTACTTTTATTATTAATCCAAAAGGTGAAATCAAAACAATGGAAGTTCATGACAATGCAATTGCACGAGATGTGAAAGAAACATTGCGTAAATTAAAAGCTGCACAATACGTAGCTAACAATCCAGGTCAAGTTTGCCCAGCAAAATGGCAAGAAGGAGCTAAAACAATTGCTCCATCATTAGACCTCGTAGGTAAGATCTAAATACAAAATGAATCCCAGGCCACATATTGGCCTGGGGGTTTCATTTCGAGATAAATAATCAAGGAAATATAATGGCTCTAGATTTAGCAATTAAAAATCAACTTCAAGAATATATGACTAGGCTTGTGAATCCAATCAAGCTTGTAGCTTATGTTGATGAAAATTCCTCATCTAACGAAATGATAGAGATGCTAGAGGAAGTCGCATCTTTGTCAGAAAAAATTACTTTAAGCAAAGAAGCGGATGTTTCAAAAAGAATTCCTTCGTTTGAAATTAATAGAGAAAAAGAAATTACAGGTATCACTTTTGCAGGTATTCCATCAGGACACGAATTTACATCTTTTGTATTAGCACTTCTTCAAGCTAGTGGGTACCCTGTAAAAATAGATGCCGAAAAAATAGAACAAATTAAAAATATTAAAGATAAGTTTCATTTCGAAACTTATATTTCACTAAGTTGCCACAATTGTCCGGATGTTGTGCAGGCATTAAATGTAATGTCTATCATTAATCCAAATATTTCGCATGTAATGATTGATGGCGCATTGTTCCAAAAAGAAGTTGAAGATAAGCAGATTATGGCTGTACCAACTATTTATCTTAATGGAAAGCCCTTTGGACAGGGTCGAATGGAACTTGATGAAATAGTCAATAAAATTGATTCAAGTGCAAGTCTAAAAGAAGCTGAAAAAATATCTAAAAAAGAGACTTATGATGTTTTAGTAATTGGTGGAGGACCAGCAGGGGCATCAGCTGCAATTTATAGTGCTCGAAAAGGCATACGCACAGGTGTTATTGCCGAACGATTTGGCGGCCAAGTGATGGATACTTTAGGCATAGAAAATTTTATTTCTGTAAAAGCAACTGAGGGACCAAAATTAGTTACAGCACTTGAAGAGCACGTAAAAGAATATGAAGTTGATATTATGAATTTGCAACGTGCAAAAAGTGTTCAAAAAAATGATTTAAATTCATTATTTGAAATAGAACTTGAAAATGGTGGAAAACTTAAAAGTAAATCAGTGATTGTTGCAACAGGTGCAAGATGGAGAGAATTAAATGTCCCTGGTGAAAAAGAATTTAAAGGTAAGGGTGTCGCATATTGCCCTCACTGTGACGGCCCTCTATTCAAAGGTAAACATGTTGCAGTTATAGGAGGAGGAAATTCTGGTGTTGAAGCTGCAATTGATCTTGCAAATATTGTAGGACATGTCACCCTTTTTGAATTTGCATCTGAACTTAAGGCTGATCATATTTTACAGAAAAGACTTTATAGCTTATCCAATGTCGATGTCATTTTAGATGCACAAACTACCGAAGTGATTGGTACAGATAAAGTAAGTGGCATGATTTATTTAGATCGTAAATCAAATGAAAAGAAAACGATTGAGCTCGAGGGTATTTTTATTCAGATCGGATTATTGCCAAATACGGATTTTGTTAAAAACATTGTAGACCTCTCAAGATTTGGTGAAATTATAGTAGATAATCACAATCAGTCTTCATTGCCAGGTTTGTTTGCTGCAGGTGATGTAACAACTGTACCTTATAAGCAAATTATTATTGCGATGGGGGAGGGAGCAAGAGCTTCTCTTGGTGCTTTCGATTACCTTATTCGTCAATAAGCTAGATCTTATTAGCTTCTATAATCTCTTTAAGTAATGGAAGTGTGATAGGTCTTTTGTAAGTTAAAGACCATTTATCTAAAGCTTCTAGTATAGAAAATAAATTTGGCATATCCCTTTTTAGATATTTTAGGCAATAATCAATAATGTCCATGTTAAGCTTCATGCCTCTCTCTTCAGCATGTTTCAAAAGTGCCAATTTTTTTTCTTCATCAGACAGACCTATTACTTCATAAGTGACGCCCCAAGCAAGTCTTGTTGCTAAGTCATCCCTTAATTTCATTTGGCGGGGAGAATAAAGCCCTGTTACCAACATATTTTGTTTAGAGTCTTTGCACTTATTGTACGTGTTAAATAATTCGATTTGACCTGGTTCATCGAGTAAATGAACATCATCATGAATGATAAATCCATGATCAGATGCAATATGAGCTAAGTGAGATTTACCGGAACCTTCATTGCCCCAAAGATATATAAATTGAATGGGCAATTCATTTGAGATGATTTGCTTTAAGGTATGAACTGCCTCGATATTTTGACCAACTACAAAATTTTCAAAAGATTGTTTCGGTGTTGGAGACAGGGCTAATAACATCTGTTTCATATCTATGGGAAGCTTATTTAGGTAAAGATAGCTTTAATTATGCACATCTTTAAAATATATTTCGGTTAAAATTTCAATTATAACGACTAACCCAAATGTTTAATGAAAGAGAGTTAATCTTTTGAATAAAGATGATGCAAAACAAGATATCCAATCCATCACCTATAAAGATGCAGGAGTAGATATTGAGGCAGGAGATGAGCTTGTTGAAAGAATTAAGCCTTTTGCAAAAAAAACCATGCGATCTGAGGTTTTGGGTGGAATCGGAGGTTTTGGGTCTTTATTTGAAGTTCCTAAAAAGTACAAAGAACCTATTTTAGTCTCAGGTACTGATGGCGTAGGTACAAAACTTAAATTAGCATTCGAATTGAATAAACATGACACAGTTGGCATAGATTTAGTTGCTATGAGTGTTAATGACATATTGGTTCAGGGCGCTGAGCCTTTATTCTTTCTTGATTATTTTGCTTGTGGAAAACTTGATGTAGAAACGGCGTCTCAAGTTATCAAAGGTATTGCAGAAGGCTGTGCTCAATCTGGATGTGCACTTGTAGGCGGAGAAACAGCGGAAATGCCAGGTATGTATCCCGAAGGTGAATATGATCTAGCTGGATTCGCAGTAGGTGTTGTAGAGAAAAGTGAAATCATTAATGGCAAAACAATTCAATCTGGCGATGCAGTGATTGGCCTTGCTTCTAGCGGAGCTCATTCAAATGGATATTCTTTAATTAGGAAAATTATTAGCAAGGAAAAAGCTGATTTTTCAGGCCCTTTTGATGGAAAGACTTTAAAAGATATTGTAATGGAGCCCACAAAGCTCTACGTAAAATCTATTCTTAAACTTAAAGATACAATTCAAATTAAAGGTATGGCGCATATCACTGGCGGTGGTATTACTGAGAATATTCCACGTATTTTAGGGGAAGACTTGATGGCAGAAATTCAATCATCAAGCTGGCCATTACCAAAACTTTTTCAATGGCTTCAAGAAAAAGGCAATATTCCTAAGATGGAGCTTTATCGAACGTTTAATTGTGGAATAGGTATGGCTATCGTCATTGATCAAAAAGATGTCGCCAAAGCTAAACAGATCTTAAAAGAATCCAATGAGACAGTTTATGAAATCGGCGTCATTAGACAGCGTGAAGCTAATGAGCACTCTACTAGGGTGATTTAATCTAGATATGAAAAAATCATTGCCATCCAAAAAGTGGCTAGTATTTTTTTCTTTTTTATTTGAGTCATTAGCTTTTTCAAAAGAACTCCCCTCTAATTTAGAGTTGAAATATGATCTCACTCAGAGCGGAGAGCTTCTGGGCACTGTCACTGAGAAATTTGTGACTGATGAAACTGGAAGATACCGCATTGAGAGCGCTACAAAAGGTATTGGTCTTTATGCATTATTTGGAGATCGTGTGTTGATTAGTGAAGGTATTATTTCGCCTGAGGGCTTAAGGCCAAAGCACTTTGAAGTTCATCAAGGAAATAATACTAGCAAAGATGCAATTGTTGATTTTGATTGGGATAATCAAGTATTAATTACCCGTTATAAAGGTAGCGAAACAAAAGAGGCTATAGAAAATAAAACACAAGATTTAATCAGTTACTTGTATCAACTCAATTATGAAAATCTTGAAGAGCCTATAATTGAATTTGTAGCTGCTTCAGGTAAAAAGTATAAAAAATATCAATTTAGGATCACTGATAAAAAAGTATTACTTTCGTTAGGTGATATAAATTTTGAGACCACTTCTATTCAAAGTCTTGCCGAACGGGATGGAAAGCCAGAAATTCAGTTATGGTTAAATAATAAACTTTATAAATTACCAGTTCGTATTCGTTACCAAGAAAAAAATGGTTCAATACTGGAGCAAAATTTGATACAGGCAAACATAGACCTCAATGGCATTTAACGTCATAAAAAAATTACTAAAAAGTAATCATGTAAAATTTTTGTTAGCTATTTTTGTTTCAATCTTAATTCATCTTTTTCTGCTGGGCGGTATTGATATATACAACCCTTTTTTTTTAAAAAATTCAGATAATCTTAATATTGTTATTGAAAGTCATCTTGAAAGCCCTATAAAAAATGAAGAGGTAATAAAAAAGAAAAAAGTACTTAATCATAAAAAAAATAGGCAGATAGATAATGGCTCGAATGCAATAAAAGACAAATTAACAAAAGATTTTAATCAAAATATACAAAATAATGACCTAAATGAAACTATACAAAGTAGCGAAAAAAAAGACATTCAATATAAAAGAGTAGTGATTGATTATGATGTCAGAAGAAGCTTGGATAGTTCGCCTGTGGGGGCGGCAAAGACTTCGTATTTATTAGATCAAGATAATCACTACAGTATTAAAAATGAAGTTGAAGCAAAAGGCTTTGTTTCACTTTTTTATTGGAACAAACTATTACAAACAAGCGACGGATTGGTTACAGAAGATGGATTAAAACCAATAAATTATCGTTATCAATTTGGTAGCAAAATAGATAATCTAGCAACCTTTGATTGGGACGGTAAGAAAATAATTACTTCAATAAGCGGAAAAGTGAATGAATTTGACATTCTTGAAGGATCGCAAGATATGTTAAGTTTCATGTATCAATTTATGTTTGAGCCCCCTCTAACAAAAATGAAAATTTATATTACAAATGGAAAAAATTATAAGCCATATGATTATGCATATATTGCAGATGAGGTTGTTGAGACTGAAACAGACAAGTTTTTAACTTTGCATATAGCTAAATTTAATTATAACAATGAAGAAAGAATTGATTTGTGGCTTGCAAAAGATTACAAATATCTTCCAGTCAGAATAAGAAAGACAGAAAAAGATGGAAGCATTTTAGATCAGTCAGTAAAAAAAATTGAAACTGAAAGTCGAGAGCCTTAAATATGTTAACCCTAAATTTGATACAACACTGCGCAAATATCTTGGGTGAAATATTAGACTTTCTTGGTCCCGCTGATGTGAAATTAAGTAATTACTTTAGAGAACATGGCGAGCTAGGACAAAAAGACAGGGCAGAAATTGCTGAATGTATCTATGGCATTATTAGGCGATTAAGATTTTTAAAAAAAATAAATGAAGATGACAATAATTATAAAAAGCTCGTGATTGCATGGCTAATAAAAATTGAAGGCAGGAGTATTCGTGACTTAGAACATACGTTAAGTAAAGAAGAAATTGAATGGGCTAAATCATTGAAATCAAGAGATGCTGAAAAATTTACATGGCCAGAAAAATTGAGTTTACCCGACTGGCTTTGGGATTTATTGGTTGAACAATACGGTGAAGATGAAGCAATAATTCTAGGCAGAAGTTTTCTTGAGCCGGCTAAGTTAGATATAAGAGTGAATACTATAAAAATTAGTAGAAATGAGCTAATTAAAATGCTTTCACGTGATGTAACTGATATTGAAACAATGACATACTCACCTAATGGTATAAGAATTCCTCGAGGAACATCATTAAGCCGAAACCCGTTATTCGTAGACGGAAAAATAGAGGTTCAGGATGAAAGTAGTCAAATATTAAGTTTTGTAGTGGATGCAAAAAGAGGAATGATGGTTGCAGATTTTTGCGCAGGAGCAGGAGGCAAGAGTCTTGCCATAGGTGCAATTATGAAAAATACTGGACGTATATATGCTTATGATATTTCTGAAAAAAGAATTGTAAATTTAGGTAAGCGATTAAAAAAATCAGGATTGTCTAATTTGTTTGCACAAAAAATAAAAAATGAAAAGGATGCAAAATTAAAAAAATTATATGGAAAATTTGATCGTGTACTTGCTGATGTTCCATGCAGCGGAACTGGAACATTTAGGAGAAATCCTGATTTAAAATGGAAAAATTCTATTCAAGACTTAGATGAGCTTAATGCTAAACAATTGGCTATTCTTGAGGAAGCTAAAAAGCTAGTAAAAAAAGAAGGTCGTTTGATTTACTCGACTTGCAGTCTTTTAAGAAGAGAAAACGAGTTAATCGTTGAAACTTTCTTAAAAAATAATGAAAATTTTAAATCAATTTCTACTGATGATATTTTGATAAAAAATCAAATACCCCTTTCAACTGGCAATTTTTTAAAATTAACTCCAAACAATCATAAAACGGATGGTTTTTTTGCTGCAGTTTTTGAGCGTAAAGATTAAGAAAATGAAAAACACGACAAATCATCAGATTTTAATTGGGGCATTTATTGGTTTGGTAATGGGCTTTTATATCAAATTCAATCCTTCTTTTTTTGGTAGCGATTCAATTATTTATGTAGCTGATCTGATTGCAGATATATTCGTTTCATCTTTAAAGATGATATTGATTCCAGTAATATTCTTTTCCATATCTACCGGTATTGCTAATCTAAGCTCACATAAACAATCATCCCAAATTTGGTTTTTAACATTTTTATTCTTTTTTATTTCCATGGCTCTTGCAATTATATTGGGTCTTGGATCAATGAATTTATTTCAACCTGGACAGGGTATGACTTTGTCAATTTTCAGCGAGCAATTGAGTAATTTTCACTCATCTTCTATTTCACTTCCAGGCTTCATTAAGCAATTTCTTAATGGTATTTTTGTTAATCCATTTAAAGCAATGACCGAAGGTAACATTTTAGGTGTGATTACATTTTCGATATTGGTAGGGCTTGCAATTACTAAAGCAAATAAAGAATTTTTTGAAGTAAAAAAAATATTCAATGGTTTGCTGGGTATTAGCATGAAGATCGTATCTTGGATTGTAAAATTTTCACCTTACGGTATTTCAGCTCTCATTATTAAATTAATTGTTCAGCAATCGCCGGATTTATTTTTCACTTTATCAAAATTTATAATGGTGATTATTGGTATGACACTTTTCCATGGAATAGTTGTTTTACCTTTGCTGCTTTATTTTTTTACAAAAATAAATATATTTCACCTATGGCAAGGTGCCAGGGAGGCAATTTTGACCGCTTTTGCAACTAGTTCGAGTAGCGCGACAATTCCAATCACTCTAAGAGCTGTTGAAAATAATTTAAAGGTAAAATCTGATATTGCAGGATTTGTTATCCCCATAGGGGCAACGATGAATATGGATGGAACAGCACTTTATGAGGCATCTGCTGCCTTATTTATTGCAAATCTTTCTGGAATTGACCTGGGTATAGGACAACAAATCATTGTTTTCTTTACTGCCATGATTGGAGCAATTGGTGCCCCTGGAATACCAAGTGCCGGTATGGTAACTATGGCTATGGTATTGCAATCAGTAGGCCTTCCTTTAGAAGCGCTTGCGATTTTATTGCCAATTGATCGTCTGCTTGATACGTTTAGAACTGCAGTGAATGTGGAAGGAGATGTTGTCGTAAGCTTAATTGTGCAAAAAATAATTTATAGAAATTAATTTTTATTTATTAATTTGTCAAAACAATTTTTTATTTTATCCCATTCAAAATAAGGACCTGGATCAGTTTTTCTTGATGGAGCAATGTCCGAGTGACCTACAATATCTTTAATAGGGTATTTGTTGATTAAGGATTGAATTAGTTCTTGCAAGCCAATGTATTGTTTACTTTCAAAAGCATCATAATCACTTCCTTCTAGCTCAATACCAATTGAAAAATCGTTACAATTTTTAATTTCATTCCAGCTAGATTCGCCAGCATGCCACGCGCGGTTTAGACATGATACAAATTGAAAAAGCGATCCATCGCGTCTAATTAAGAAGTGAGAAGATACTTTTAAATTTGAAATAGATTTAAAGTATTCATGATCGTCAGGATTAAGTTTGTTCGTAAATAGCTCAATAATATTATTTCCCTCATAATTTCTTGGCGGGAGACTAATATTATGAATTACAATTAAATTAACATTTGAGTTGCTGGGCCGGTCGTCAAAGTTGGGTGATAATACGACCTTTGCTTTATTCGCAAATCCGGCATCATTTATTACTATAGGGGTAAGCATTGTTAATCTATGCGTTATTAAAGTTAAAGGATTGAAATGATTTTCTTAAAATTATGTTTCATGTTACTCGTTATTCTAGTCTCAGCTGAGATATTTACCAATGCGCTTGAACATTTAGGAGAGAAATTAAAAATTTCTGAAGGCGTAACAGGATCAATCTTTGCAGCAATTGGAACTGCACTTCCTGAGACTTTGGTTCCACTACTGGCAATTTTATCTTCACATGGGGATCTTGAAACTAATCACCAAGTTGGCGTGGGTGCAATTTTAGGAGCCCCTCTTATGCTCTCTACTTTGACAATGTTTATTATGTCTGTGTCAGTCTTTAGACACAGAGGATTGAGTGGACATTTAAAACCTGAAAAAACTGGACTAATTAGAGACTTAAATTTTTTCATATTTTCATTTATCTTTGCTGGAATAGCCCTATTTATTCCTCATACTTCTGAGCTTGCTAGAGGGGTAATAGCTTTTTTAATGGTTTTTTCTTATTTCATTTATATTCTAATGACAATTAAAGCATCAAAAAAACTTGTCAGTGAAGGCCACGCTACCGAAGCATCAAGCCCAATGTTTATGGAAAGAATTGGATGTCCAAATAATTATTTAGTTATTTCTATACAGCTTCTTATAGGCTTAGCTTTGTTGATATTCGGAGCAAAAGGTTTTATTTATGGCATTGAAGAAGCTTCATCTATTTTAGGAATTTCTGCTCTAATTTTGTCTATGCTAATTATTCCAATAGCAACCGAACTTCCAGAAAAAGTGAATAGTATTTTTTGGATACGTAAAGGTAAAGATACCTTGGCATTTGGCAACATAACCGGTGCCATGGTATTTCAGGGAACACTTCTTCCAGCGATAGGCATTCTATTGACCCCATGGGAGCCAAGAAAAGAAGTTTACTTGTGTGTTTTTATAACACTTATTTCTTCCTTATGGATTAGAGTTCTTATTCAAAAATCAAACATAAAAGTTTGGCATTTGGGTTTAAATGGAATTTTTTATTCTATATATCTTTATATTGCCCTTCATTGATTTAGCATTCATTTGTGAATAAAAAAAATCCCCCACTGATAAGACTCTACGGATCTTTAATTTATGAGTTATTCGCGCTTGTGCCGTTATGGATGATAGCAGGCTTTATTTTTATATTTTTTTTTGATGGGTTTTTTGGAGTATACCAAAGGCTCATTTTTCAAATTTATTTATGGCTGATTTCTGGGATTTATTTGACCTATTGTTGGACAAGGTCTGGTCAGACTCTTGCAATGAGGGCATGGAAATTAAAAATAACATCTACTCGCGGACTTTTAACTTCTCCATTAGCATGGAGACGCTATATATTTGCAACTTTTGGAACTCTCCTAGGGGGCGTGAGTTTTCTATGGGCTCTTACGAATAAAAAACATTTTTATCTTCACGATCAAATTTTAAAAATTTTTTTCACTGATGTTCGGTTTTATAAATCATCATCACCCCAATTGAAAAGAAAATAAGGGTAGGTATTACGGCACACGAAAGTGGCTGCCAATCATTAAGAAGTCCAATATATCTAAAAGATGAATTCATAATCTGATAAAAGATACCAATAAGAATACCCAAGAATATTTTAAGATTTTTACCACCTGAGCGTTCATGGAAAAAACCAAATGGAATAGCGAATAAAACCATTGCAATAGATGCCAACGGATAAACTAATTTTTCCCATAAAGCGACTTCATACCTCGTTACTTTTTGCTTATTATTTTTTAAATAATTAATAAAATTGATAAGGCTTAATGATGACATCTTTTCTGGAGAAACCAGGAGGACATTCATCATTTCAGGTTTAATGAGTGATTTCCAATTTGCGCTTTTAAGCGAATTCGTAGAAATCTTGTTTTGATCAAAGATTGTTTGATTGATTTCATCTAGCTTCCATGCAGATTCTTTAAAGCTACCTTTTTTAGCATTCGTAATTGCTCTTAAGCGAAAAGTTTTATCAAACTCATATATGTGAATGTCAGATAAACTTGAATCAGGCAAAACATGTTCTACATTAATAAAACTATTATTATCCTTTATCCACAAACCTGATTTAAATTCTTGCGTGACAATTGCATCTTTGGCTGTAATTTTTATTTCTTGAGCTTTCTTTTCTGTTATTGGAGTGACAAGGTCTCCTACAGCGAATGTAAATAATGTAAAAAATAATCCTGTAAAAGATAATGTGAACGCAATACGTTTTATTGAAAATCCACTTGATCGAATAACAGTAAATTCTGAATTTTCAGAAAGCTGTCCCATGGCGTACATTGATCCAATAAGCACTGCTATAGGGACGATTTCATAAACATGCCCAGGAATGCTAAGAACAACATAACTAAAGACACTGAGTAAATTATATGTACCTTTTCCTAAATCATTCATTTCTTGAATGAAATCAAAAAAAGTAAAGATGCCAATTAGGCCAACCATAATCCAGAATATAGGAATTACTAGCTCTAGATTAAGATATCGATTTAAAATTTTCATTTTTTATCTATGATATTTTTTAAGCTGAACAATGGCTGGTTCATGGAACGTCTATAGGTCAGATAAATGGCTGCCAATAAAAAAATTAAGTGAATTGGCCAAAAGCCAACAACTATACTTACTTTTTTTAGGGTAATAAATGTATTCATGATGGCTAAAAGATTGTTGTAGATTATAAAAATAAGCACGGCAAATATAATATTAAGTGATCGTCCTGCACGAGGATTTGTAAAGCTCAAAGGAATAGCTAAGAAAATTAATAGAATACATGAAATAGGAGATGCAATTCTCCATTGAAACTCTAAACGATCTTCGAGTGCATTCGATTTAATTACATCAGAAAGTTTTTTACTATCAATACTTTCTGTGTAGGGTTCAACTGGTTGCTGCGCTGTCAAAATACCATATTGATCAAACTCTGTTGTTGAAAATTCTTTTGTGTTTGGAACGCCCTCGTATCGGCGGCCTTTTTGCAAAATAATATAGTTGTCACCTTTGCTTGAGATTTCCCGATGGCCATTGTTAGCAATGACGACTCCTAATTTATTATGTTGTTTTGTTTGTACAAATATATTTTTTACAGCGCTTCCTAGCTCGTCAAAGCTTTCAACATAAAATACACGATCAGAACTTTTTGATTCTTTAAATGTCCCTGGATTGAGTGTCGACAATTCATCACGACTTTTTAATTGGCTTTTGTATTGATCAGCTGTTCTAACAGCCCAGGGATTTAGAAAAAGAGAAAGAAAAGTCACCATAATGACAGCTGGTAGAGCGAATGAAGTAATAGGCTTAATAATTTTGGCAAGACTCATACCCGAGCTTAGCCAAATAATCATTTCATGATCTCGATACCACCGAGATAGAGTAAGAAGCACCGCTAGAAAAATGGAAAGAGATAACAGGAGTGGGGAATATTTAATTAGGTTCAGACCAAGAATTGTTTTTATAGAGTCATTGGGTATATAGCCCTTAGTTGCAAATCTAAGATAAACTGTAATTCTTTGGGCCATGACAATACTTATAAGTATTAAAAGTGCCGTAATTGAATTAGTTAGCAGTTCTTTTTTTAACGAGGTTTTAAATAACATTGATTTTCCCGTTTTTAAAATTCGAGAATATTTAAGGAATATATATGAAATTTAGCATAAAAAGCGATCAGCTGGACAAACAACGCTCAGATGTATTGGTCATGGGTGTTTATGACTCACTCAAACTTTGCTATGACAAATTGTCTTTAAGCGCATCTACTATTAGCCATATTGCTTCAATATTAAAACATGGCGATATGAGTGGCAAAGCAGGTTCTTCACTTATTTTATATAACGTTCCTGGGATAAAAATTCCAAAAATACTTCTAATAGGTCTAGGCAAAGAAAAAGAGCTTGATGGGAAAAAATATCGTGCTGCAGTAAGGGCTATGATTCATGAGCTTAAGAGAATGGATGTTAAAACTATCACATCTCTCCTTCAAACTGCTTCAATTAAGGAAGCTGACATAGCATGGAATATTGAGCATTTTATTAGTGAAGTTATGGATGCGAGTTATGAATTCGCTGAACTTAAAACGGTTAATAGAAAAACCAAAAAAACTTTTGATATTTTTCTGATAGTAGACAAAAAAAGTCAGAAAATTGCAGAAGCAGCCTCAAAAAAAGCTTTTGCCTTAGCAAAAGGAATTGAGCTCACAAAAACTCTTGGCAATCTTCCGCCTAATATTTGCACGCCAACTTACTTAGGTAAAAAAGCTCAAGAAATTGGAAAAGAACATGGTATGAAAATTGAAGTTTTGGATCAAAAGCAAATTGAAAAATTAAAAATGGGTTCTTTTCTTGGCGTTGCGAAAGGAAGTAGGCAGCCACCAAAATTTATTGTGCTTCAACATAGTAAAGGTAAAAAAACGCAAAAGCCTATTATTTTAGTAGGCAAAGGAATTACATTTGATGCAGGTGGCATATCAATTAAACCTGCCGGTGATATGGATGAAATGAAATATGACATGTGCGGCGCAGCTAGTGTGCTAGGTACTTTTAAGACGATTGGTTTATTAAATCTCTCTGTGAATGTCATTGGAATAATTCCAACATGTGAAAATTTGCCAGATGGTTTAGCTTTAAAACCCGGAGATATCTTAACGAGTATGTCAGGACAAACAATTGAAGTATTAAATACTGACGCTGAAGGTCGATTAATATTGTGTGACGCACTAACTTATGCGGAGAGATTTAATCCAGATGTTGTAATCGACATTGCTACTCTTACGGGTGCTTGTGTAATTGCATTGGGTCATCATGCTTCAGGGTTATATAGCAATGACGATAGACTGGCAAAAGATTTAGAGTCAGCAGGACAGATATCTATGGATCGAGCATGGCGTATGCCATTATGGGAAGACTATCAGTCCCAGCTTGACAGTAATTTCGCAGATATGGCTAACATTGGTGGTAGAGCAGGGGGCAGTATTACTGCAGCATGTTTTTTATCTAGATTTGCAAAAAAATATAAATGGGCTCATTTGGATATTGCGGGCACTGCATGGAAATCTGGAAAAGCCAAAGGCGCTACTGGCAGGCCAGTCGGATTATTAACCCAATATATTTTAAGTAAAATGAATTAAGTTTTCATGACCTATATAGATTTTTATTTTAATGTAGAAAATAAACTCAATAAAATTCATGAAATATTAGAAAAAGAAATTTTTCGCAAAAGAAAAATCTTTATAGCAGTAAATGATTTAAATGGTGCCGAAGCATTAAGCGATTTTCTTTATACAGCTTCAATCACTTCGTTTTTACCTCACATGATAGGACATCATGAAGAAAAAGCCCCTATTCACATTGGCTGGGATTATAAATCTGTGAGCGATGATTTTATGATTAATTTAAAGTCAGACATTTCGCCTTCTTTTTCTAGATATTTAAGGCTTATTGAGATTGTGTCTAATAATGAAGAGGATAAAAAAACAGCAAGAGATCGTTTAAAGTTTTATCGGGACCGCGGTTATGAAACTCGGTTAATTGATGCTTCAAAAGAAATTTAATTAGCGAGTAAGTTCGTTATATCTGGAAGCATCTAAAAAGAGTTCTTTATTATTAATATCGTCTTGAGATGATATTCTACAGATCCAATTTTCATAAGGTTTATCATTAATTAGTTCTGGAGATTTTTGAATATTAGGATTAATTTCAACTATTACACCATTAAGCGGCCCCATCAGATCAGAAGCAGTCTTGACTGACTCAACTGTTCCAAAAGCTATATTTCTAGAGATCTTACTTTGTAATAAAGGTAATTCTACAAAAACGATATCACCCAAAAGATTTTGTGCATAATCAGTAATACCAATTTCATAATTATTTTCATTGATAGGTTTAATCCAGATGTGATCGGGCGTAAAGAGAAGTGTATTCGTAATATTCATAGTAAATTAGTTGATAGCAATTTTATCTTTAAATACATTAAGTTAATGACAAATTTGTTTTTTTTGTTTATTATCGCGTAAATTTAGTGTGAATAGGAGATTACCGAGTGAGAGAACGTATTAGACTTTTTTTCATCCTCAGCTTAACTTCTTTCTTTCTTCTGGCTTCAATCTCAGTTGAAGCAAATCAACCAAAATCTAAAAAACCTACAAAAGCAGAATTAGCCCGTATATCTGCCGCAGACAATAAGACCAATAAAGATGGTCTTTTAAGAGTGGCTTCTTCAAATGCATTGATTGTGAATCAAAATACAGGCGAGGTTTTATATGCCAAAGACACAGATGCGCAAACATCTATTGCATCCGTAACTAAGCTTATGACAGCTATGGTCACGTTAGATGCAAAGCTTCCAATGGATGAAGAAATCACTATTACCGATGAAGATGTTGATACCATAAAAAATTCAAGTTCAAAACTACCTGTTGGAACGGTATTACCTCGTTCTGAACTTCTTAAAATTGCTTTAATTGCGTCTGATAATCGCGCAGCTGCTGCATTAGGAAGAAATTATCCAACAGGGAAGGCTGGCTTCGTAAATGCGATGAATATCAAAGCGTTGCAACTTGATATGACTCGAAGTGAATTTGCAGACCCTACAGGACTTAATAACCATAATATGTCGACAGCAGAAGATCTCGTGAAGATGGTAAAAGCTGCTTATCAATATCCTGAAATTCGAGAAATCACAACTACAGCCTCTTACGAGGCCTATGTTAAAGGTCATCGCGCACCAGTTAACTTTAATAATACGAATGGATTAGTTAGAAAAAGTGATTGGGTGATTGGTTTATCAAAAACTGGCTTTATTCAAGAAGCTGGAAAATGTCTTGTTATGCAAGCTATGATTAGTGGGCAACCCATGATTATTGTATTGCTTAAATCTTATGGAAGCGCTACTCGAATTGCGGATGCAAATAGAATTCGAAAATGGATTGAAAAAACTTCTTCAATTTCCTATTCAGATCAATTTAAACAAAACAGCTAAACTTCTTTAGTTTTCCTTGTCTTCTTTTTTGCTGCAGGCTTTTTGGTAGCACCTTTTTTCTCAGATGTTTTCTTTTTGCCTTTGCCTAAAGCTTCTTTGTTGCTTATGAGAATTAAAGCCTCTTCAAAGGTAATTTTTTCAATATCTTGATCTTTTGGAAGAGTAACTTTGGTCGACCCTTTTTGAATATATGTGCCATAGCGACCATTAAAAATTTCAACTGAAAGATTTGTTTCGGGATCGTTACCCAGGGTTCTTAAAGGAGCATTTTTAGCAATAGCTTCCGCAATGAGCTCAAGTCCTCGTTCCAGTGTCACATCAAAAATAGATTCCGATTTTGGAATAGATTTGAATTTACCATCATAATTTACATAAGGTCCAAAACGTCCAATATTAACAATTACTTTTTTCCCTGTATCTGGATGAAGACCTAGCTCTTTAGGTAGTGATAAAAGATTTAATGCTATATTTTCATTGAGGTCGCTTAATGATATTTCTTTAGGCACACTAACGCGCTTAGGTTTCTTTTTGCTATCTTCTTCTTGAATGCCAACTTGAAGATAAGGTCCATAGGGTCCAACCAACAATAGAACATCTTTTCCAGTTTCAGGATCTTTGCAAACAAGGATAGGCTCGTTTTGTGTACTTGACTCACCATTAACGTTTCTAGTGTAGTCACAATCAGGATAACCAGAGCATCCAATAAATTTTCCTCTTCTACCTAATCTGGAGAACAAAGGCTTGCCACATTTAGGACAGTCTTCATGAATTGCCTCTTGTGTAATTTCAGCACGATCTATATTTGATTTTTCATTAATTGTTTTATTAAAATCATCCCAAAAGTTTTTAAGAAGTGGCACCCACTCCTTATTATTTTCTGCAATTTCATCCAAAGAGCTTTCAAGACCAGCAGTAAAATCATAATCAACATAACGAGTAAAATGTTCAGTGAGGAATTTATTAACAACACGACCTACATCAGTAGGCATGAATCTTTTTTTATCGAGAATGACATATTCGCGATCTTGGAGAGTTGAAATAATGCTCGCATAAGTAGAAGGTCTTCCGATACCGTATTCTTCTAGAGATTTAACTAAGCTCGCTTCGGAGTATCTTGGCGGTGGTTCGGTAAAATGTTGATCACCATAGATTTTATCGACTGTTAGAATTTCACCAGTTTCAAGTGGAGGTAATTTAAGAGAGTCTTCATCATCATTTGAAGTATCATCTAAGCTCTCAGAATAAATAGCGATAAATCCAGGAAATATAAGTGTTTGACCAGTAGCTCTAAATAAATTTGCTTCAGATCCAATCGCAAGGTCTACACTTACAGCATCAAATTTTGCAGGCGTCATTTGGCTTGCCAAAGAACGCTTCCATATCATTTCATATAACTTAAATTGCTCAGGAGATAGTTTACCAATAAGACTTTGAGGCGATCGGCTGATGTCGGTTGGTCGAATTGCTTCATGTGCTTCTTGAGCATTTTTTGATTTTGTCTTATAAAAAATAGGTGCTTTAGGTAAGTAATCTGCATCAAAATTAGACTGAATATAACCTCTAATTTGATTGATGGCTTCATTTGAGAGTGTGAGTGAATCTGTTCTCATGTATGTAATTAAACCTACGGTACCGCTGCCAATATCAATACCTTCATAAAGTTGCTGAGCAATTCTCATGGCTCGACTCGTTGTGAAGCCAAGTTTTCTAACTGACTCTTGTTGAAGTGTTGACGTTGTGAAAGGAGGTGAAGGATTGCGTGTTCTTTGTTTTTTTTCAACACGAGTCACTTTTGTTTTGCCAGCACTTTCTAAAATTAATTTACCAACAACAGATTCATGGTCCTCTTTTGAAGTTATCGTAAATTGTTCTACTTTTTTATTATCGAGTTGAATAAGTTTTGCTTGAAATTTATTTTTAGATTTTATGGAATCTAAATGAATCGACCAATATTCTTGGCTGATAAATTTTTCAATTTCAATTTCTCTTTCGATAATAAGTCTTAGCGCAGGACTCTGAACCCTTCCTGCTGACAAACCTCTTCTAATTTTTTTCCATAGCAGAGGTGATAAATTGAATCCAACAAGATAGTCAAGCGCTCTCCTTGCTTGCTGTGCATTTACAAGCGGCATTGAAATGTCACGAGGGTGTTCAATGGCATATTCGATAGCTGATTTTGTAATTTCCTGAAAAATGACGCGTTTAATTAACTTTTCTTTAGTTAGTTTTTTTTCATTGAGTATTTCTAAAATGTGCCAAGAAATAGCCTCTCCCTCTCGGTCCGGATCAGTAGCGAGGTAGATTTCATCTGATTTTTTTACAGCCTTTGCAATTTCATCAACGTGTCTGGAGTTTCTTTCAATAATTGCATAATTCATTTTGAAGTTATTGTCAGTTTCAACAGCGCCAGTTTTTGGAATCAGATCACGAACATGGCCATAAGATGCTAAAACTTCAAATTTATTACCAAGATACTTTTTGAGAGTTTTGGCTTTAGATGGGGATTCAACAATTAGCAGTTTAGACATTAAGAAGTTTCTAGATCAAAAAATTTTGTTGAATAATAAATTTAAATCTTGATATATACAAGGTATCTATACTAACTTACTTAAAAAAATTAAGTTAATTAAATTCAAAATAACAATTTTAAGAAGCAATATTTTCAGCGAATGAAGCTATATTGCTTAGATCGGGATTGAGATTTCTAATTAAATCTTCAGTAAAGATAAGTTCATCGTCTTTTTCTTTGATAGGTTGATTAAGATTTTCAAAGTTATAAAGTCGTCTGTCTCCTAAATGAGAAAGTTCAACATTTGAGATAGCATTGTATATATTGTTAATGCGTCCAGGTTGCTCTCTTTCCCATGCCATTAACATTTCTTTTATTTTTTTTCTTTGAAGGTTTTCTTGTGAGCCACATAGATTACAAGGAATAATTGGAAAATTCATACGAGATGCATAGCTTGAGATTTCTTTTTCTGAGCAATATGCTAAAGGCCTGATGATAATATTTTCACCATCATTAGAAATTAATTTAGGCGGCATAGCTTTTAATTTGGATCCAAAAAACATATTAAGAAAAAGCGTTTCAACAATATCGTCACGATGATGGCCCAAAGCAATTTTATTGATACGAAGTTCTTTTGCTGTTCTGTAAATAATACCCCGTCTTAGTCGAGAACATAAAGAGCAGGTGGTTTTGCCACTTGGAATTTTTTCTTTAACAATTGAGTAAGTATCTTCGGTGACAACGAGATGCTCGATACCTAAGTCTTTTAAAAAATTGGGTAGCACATCCGCAGGAAAGTCAGGTTGTTTTTGATCTAAATTCATTGCAATGATATCAAAGTGAATAGGCGCCCTTTCCTTAAGGGCTATCAAAAACATTAATAATGAATATGAATCTTTACCGCCACTCATGCATACTAAGACTCGATCATTATTTTCAATCATATTGAAATCAGTGATTGCTTTGCCAGTTAACCCTATCAGTTTATTCCTTAACTTAAGAAAGTTATTCGTTGCGTTAATTGGAATTTGCGGAATCATAACGAGAGCGATCTTCCTCCATCGACGGCTAGAATATGACCTGTAATAAATGGAGCATCTAATACTAAAAATTTAACAGCCATAGCTACATCTTCCGGCGTACCCATTTTTTTTAATAATGTTTGAGAAATCACTCGTTGTTTATAAATATCATTAAATTCTTCATTGTTTTCAGGCCATAAAACTGGACCTGGAGCAACGGCATTGACTCTCACATCTGGACTTAACTCTTGAGCAAGTGATTTTGTTAATGTGGTAAGACCAGATTTAGCAACGCTATAAATAATATAATTTTTTTTTGGCTTATCTATATGGGTATCTGTGATATTTATGATGCAGCCTTTAGTTTTAATAAGTTCATCTGCTGCAAGTTGAGATAAAAATAAAGGGGCTTTTAAATTACTTCCAATGAGATCGTTCCAGTTCCTTTCATTCATTTTTCCGATTTCTGTCGGGTAATAACTTGAAGCATTATTTATAAGAATATCTAATCTGCCGTATTTCTTGATTGTTTCCTCAACAAGATTTGGCAATACACTTGTATCTAAAAGATCAGCTTGAATAATATTTGCAGAATTTTTACGGATTTTATTTAAATTTTCCTGGAGTTTTTTTGCTTCATCAGCTGAATGACGATAATGAATCATTAAGTCTATATCCGATTCATGAAGGAGCTTACAAATTGCCTGTCCAATTCTTTTGGCGCCACCAGTAACAAGAGCAATTTTTTTATTAGATTTCATAGGTTTATCTATAAATGAATTGACTCTATTATAATCTAATACCTATGTCATTAATGCCTACAGCTCTTCAAAATGAAATTGATTTAAGTGAGCAATTAAAAACAAAAATTATCCAATCTATTCATTCTAATCAGGGATGGATAAGCTTCGATCGATTCATGGAATTTGCACTTTATGACCTCGAATTAGGTTATTACACTGGAACTTCAAGAAAATTTGGTGAAAAAGGTGATTTTGTTACAGCGTCCGAAATATCAAATTTTTTTGCAAAAACATTATGTATTCAATTCAAAGAAATCTTTCAATCAATATCAAGAAGTATTATTGAAATTGGTGCTGGATCAGGTCAGTTTGCTCTTCAAGTAATTCAATCATTGAGCAGTGATAATGAAAATATTAATCAATATCTTATTCTGGAAATAAGCCCTTCACTGAGAAAGCAACAGCATCAGCTTTTAATAAAACATTTACCCTCACATTTATTTAGCAAAATACAATGGATTGATGAGCTTCCTGAAGAATACGAGGGGATCATTTTTTGTAATGAGCTTTTAGATGCGCTACCCGTAGACTTAATAAAAAAAGAATCAGGCAAGTATTATCAAAAAGGTATTGGTGTAGAAAATCATGTATTAATTTGGAAGGATAAGTTAATAGAGGATATATCTAATTACGACGAAATAGATTTAAAAAATCTTCCAGATAACTATCTTGCAGAATACCCGCTTCATATTAAAAATTGGCTTAATAAGATTAGCCAATCAGTTAGCAAAGGCATTGTATTTATTATTGATTATGGTTTTAACCATACAGAATACTTTCATGAGCAAAGATCTCAAGGAACATTGATGTGTCATTTTAAGCATTATGTCCATGACAATCCTCTTATCCAAGTAGGCATACAAGATATTACAACCCATGTTAATTTTAGCTATGTTGCAAGAGAGGCTTCAAAATTGGGTTTAAATGTTAGCGGCTTTATATCTCAGGCAAATTTCCTTATTAATTGTGGCATTTTAAATTTGCTTGAAGAAATAAATTTAGAGGACAGTACTTTATATATGAAATCAGTATCTGAAATTCAAAAATTATTATCTCCCTCAGAAATGGGGGATTTATTTAAAGTCATGACGCTAGAAAAAAATATAGATATAGATCTTTTAGGCTTTAAGCAAAACAATAGAGTCACAAAGTTATGATGGATCAAAATAATGAAGATATTAAGAAACGGCCTATTAGAAGTTATATTTTAAGACAGGGTCGAATTACTGCAGCTCAAACCAAAGCTATTCAAGAAAACTTTCAAAAATATGCTGTTATTTTTGAGAATAAATTAACCAATTTCAGCGATTTATTTAAAAATAAAAATAGTGAACTCATATTAGAAATTGGTTTTGGCATGGGGACTTCAACTGCAGAAATTGCAAAGTCTAATTTAAATAAAAATTATATTGCAATTGAAGTTCATTCTCCTGGTGTAGGCAATTTACTCAAGTTAATTAAAGAAAAAGAGATTCCTAATTTGAAAATTATTCAACACGATGCAGTAGAGGTTCTTAATTCAATGATAAAGAATGAGTCTTTTGATGGTATTCATATTTTCTTTCCCGATCCTTGGCCTAAAAAAAAGCATCACAAAAGAAGGCTCATACAATCAAATTTATTAAAGCTTATAGCGCAGAAAATTAAAAAATCAGGTTATCTTCATATTGCAACAGATTGGGAAGATTATGCTCTATGGATAATTGATCTTTTAGATAAAGAGGAATTATTACAAAAGACGTCCAATGATTTTTTCAAAAAACCTGATTATCGCCCTTTAACAAAATATGAAAATCGAGGAATTAAGCTAGGCTACAAGGTTTGGGACATGATTTATAGGCGTATTTAACCACTTTCCAATGATTGTTTCAGCCTCATCAGCACCCTGTTTTTTTAAGCTAGAAAAAAGTTGAACCGTGCATTCAATACCAAGAGTTGATCCCCATTTTTCATTAATTTCTTTTTGAACCGCATGAAGTGTTTTATGTGAAGCTTCACGAGAAAGTTTATCTGCTTTAGTTAATAAAATATGAATCGGTTTTTTATTCAATGAAAACCACTCTAACATTTGCTGATCTAGAGGCGTGAGTGGATGTCTAATATCCATAACTAAAACAAGGCCAAAGAGACAAGAACGTTCAGATAGATAAGTAGCTAAAGTTTTTTGCCAATGATCTTTGACAGCTTGAGGCACTTTGGCATAACCATAACCAGGTAAATCTACCAAGAAACGATTATCACCGAGAGAAAAGAAGTTAATCAGCTGTGTTCGGCCGGGCTGCTTACTCACAAAAGCAAGACGATTATGATTTGCAAGCGTATTGATAGCGCTCGATTTTCCTGCATTTGATCTTCCAGCAAATGCAATCTCAATCCCAATAGGGGGAGGCAAATCGCTTAAATGGTGAGCAGATATAAAATATGATGCGTTTTTAAAAATAGCCATGCGCTTTACCTAAACCTGTTCAATCCATTCAAAATGCTATCACGAGAATCGGATTTTAGATAAAATGAGGACCTTGTAAATACTTTATATATGGAGCTTTGCACAATGAGTGGTCGAAATGCTTTTTTTATTCTCATCTTGTCTTTTTTTGCTGCAAGTTCTGCAATTTCTGCAACGACTGACCATAAAAATCCACCTCAAGCAGTTACTAACGTATGTGCAGCATGCCATGCGATCGATGGTAATAGTGTTATTACTGCTAACCCTAAATTAGCAGGACAACACCCGGAATATCTTTATAAACAATTAACTAATTTTAAATCTGGTGAGCGAGCAAATGCAGTTATGTCCGGAATGGCAGCGATGCTCACAGACGCTGATATGCACGCTGTGGCAGAATATTTTTCAAAGCAAACATTGAATCTTGGACAAGCTAAAACAAATGGTACCGGATCTTTAGGGGAAAAAATTTATCGTGCGGGTATTCAAGCTAATGGTGTACCAGCTTGCGCTGCTTGCCATGGACCTACAGGTGACGGTCTTCCTGTTAAATACCCACGTTTAGGCGGCCAACACACAGAGTATGTTTTAAATCAATTAAAACAGTTTAGACTTGGTGCTCGTGCAAATGATGAAGCAAAAGTGATGCGAACGATTGCTGCTAAATTAACTGATCAAGAAATGGAAGCAGTAGCCGATTATATTCAGGGCTTAAGATAAGTCATTCTATCTTTTGTTATGAATTGAATTGCTGCAACTTCCCTGCAGTTTTGATAGTCAAAACATTTCATTTTTAAAATGAGTTATTTTGAAATCTACAGCTATTAATCCCAAAAAAATAAATCAATTGTTAAGTTCAATGAGCTTCGCAGTATCGATGCTCGTATTTTTGGGTATTGCATCCATCATAGGCACAATACTTAAGCAGAATGAGCCCTATGAGAATTACATCATTAAATTTGGTCAATTCTGGTTTGGTTTTTTTGAAAAAATCGGTCTTTATGACGTCTATCACAGCATTTGGTTTTTAACGATCCTTCTGTTTCTAGTTTTATCTACAACCCTTTGTATTATTAAAAATACACCAACTATTCTTAAAGATTTTTTAGTATTTAAAGATTCTTTAGAGGAAAAATCGCTTTTATCATTTTCACATCATCTTGTTATAAAAAATAAAAAAAGTGTTAACACCTCAAAAATTCTTTATTACTTAAAAGAAGCTAAATTTAAGATCAAAGAAAAATCCAAAGAAAATGGCGATGTTTTAATTATTGCTAAAAAGGGGAACTATCAGCGCTTAGGTTATATTTTGACCCATATCGGCGTCGTAGTGATTTGTTTAGGCGGGTTATTAGATGGTAATTTGATTTTTAAAGCCCAAGAAATATTTGGCTATAAAAAAATAGAAACATTAGATTTGCCAGCTTCAAAAGTTCCAGAAGTAAGTCGATTAGGCATCAGTAACACCTCATTTAGAGCAAATATGACACTTGCTGAGGGTTCTTCAGACAATGTTGCATTTGTCAGAATGAAAGATGGATATCTTGTTCAAGATTTACCTTTTAAAATAACCTTAAAAGATTTTAGGATAAATCATTATTCAACGGGCATGCCAAAATCTTTTGAAAGCGATTTGATAATTTCTGATCCCGAACTTTCTCAAGATATCACAAAGACGATTAGCGTTAATCATCCTTTTACCTATAAGGGCATTGCGATATATCAATCAGATTTTCAAGATGGAGGTACAAGACTAAACATTAAATTACGAAGCTTACTCAACCCCGGCAACTCGCAAAAAATAGAGGGGAAAATTTTTGATAAAGTGAAATTAGATAAAGATCAAATCACCTACGAATTTAATGATTTTAAAAAATTCAATGTATTGCACTTAAAAGAAGGCGAAAAAGAAAAGCCACGAAATGTAGGCCCCAGCGTCACTTATAAAGTTCGAAACAATGCAGGGCAAGCGCGTGAATATCTTACATATCAATATGCTATGCCAATTGATGGGCGCTCTTTTTTTATAAGCGGTATGCGAGAAACTCCACAAGAAGAATTCAAATATCTAAAAATTCCTGCAGATGCAAAAGGGTCTATTGAGGAATTTATGTTATTTAAAGATGCACTTCAAAATAAAACATTGATTGAGGCTGTTGCAAAAAAAATGGCAAATCAATCGGCGAGCGAAGACAAAAATAATGAGGTCAAAGAATCTTTTGAAAAGAGTGTTATTAAATTAATGATCTTGTTTGCGCAAGGTGGGTTTTCAAAAATTGCTGAAAATGTAGATAAAAATATTCCAGATAATGAAAAACAAAAAGCAGTGCAAACGTACTTAAAAATAATTGATATTGCGTCAAGCGAAATCTACAAAGATCGATTAAATTTACCAAATAAAGAGCTCAATCAATCACGAATTATATTTATTCAAGACGCGCTAAATGCATATAGTGATATGTTTTTTTATGGTGTGCCGTATTATTTTGAATTAATAAGTTATGAACAAAAAGAAGCAAGCGGACTCCAATTGACTAAGTCGCCTGGGCAATTTTGGGTTTATCTTGGATCGTTAAGTTTAGTGCTCGGAATTTTTTCAATGATTTATTTACATGAGAGAAAATTATGGTTACTTATTAAAGCAAAAGGCGGGGTTATACTTGCATTAAGCTCGAATCGTAAGAATATCGATTTTGAAAATGACTTCAGGAAGTTAATTCAAGAAATTAAGAAAATTATTCATTAATTAGGTGAAATATGTTCAATAAATTATTTAAATCTTCTAAGGCCACATTTCAGACATTCAATGTTTTGTATCTTGTTTTGTTATTAGGTGGCGCACTATATGCACTAAAAAAATTTCACAATTATATGGATATTTACGAAGAAGTTATTTTATTCGGAAGTGTTGGATTTTTTAGTTGGCTTGGTTGGAGTTGGAATCATTTTAAAAAAATCATGATATTAGTTTTTGTGACTAGTCTTTTTGCGATTCAACTATATCAGGGCGCGTTAAATAATAATGAACAAGTCTTCTTATTGAAATATTTGATATCAAGTCAATCAGCTATTATGTGGATGAACGTATTTTTTGTACTTTCTCTTTTATTGTATTGGCTAGGACTGCTTAAAGAAAATAATCTAATAGACGATATTGCATCCTCTTTTACATCTGTGGCAGTTTTATTTGGTTTTATTGGCCTCCTTGTCAGATGGTATGAATCTTATTTAATAGGTCTTGATGTTGGACATATCCCGATCAGTAATTTATACGAAGTTTTTATTTTATTTTGTTTGATTACCTCGCTGCTTTATTTATTTTATGAAGAAAAATTTAATACAAAAAAATTAGGCGCTTTTGTATTAATTGTGATTAATGCAGCTGTAGGATTTATTTTATGGTACACATTTGATCGTCATGCCGATGGTGTTCAGCCTCTAGTCCCAGCTCTTCAATCTTACTGGATGAAAATACATGTGCCTGCTAATTTCATTGGCTATGGATCGTTTTCATTAGCAGCCATGGTATCGGTTGCTTATTTAATATCAAGTAAAAAAATACTAACTTCTTATTTGCCAAAATCCGCAGTCCTCGATGATCTTATTTATAAATCGATCGCAATCGGATTTATCTTTTTTACAATCGCGACGATATTAGGTGCTATATGGGCAGCGGAAGCTTGGGGAGGTTATTGGTCGTGGGATCCAAAGGAAACATGGGCATTGATTGTGTGGCTAAATTACGCTGCTTGGCTTCACTATCGAATCGTGAAAGGCCTCAGGGGATCTATTTTAGCCTGGTGGGCCCTGATTGGACTTGTTGTTACTACTTTTGCTTTTTTAGGCGTCAATATGTTCTTATCAGGGCTGCATTCTTACGGTCAACTGTAATTCCATGTAGAATGATTAGTTAAAATTTTCATCTAAAATATGGCCCAAAAAAATATAGTCGAAATTAAAAACCTGTCTTTTGGCTACGGCAATCGTATGCTTCACAAAGATATCAATATGGTTTTTCCCCGCGGTAAGGTCACTGCCATTATGGGCGGGA
>Ga0255183_1000075_pt1 | contig 45558 bp, 71 predicted proteins | sample Atl_UVDOM_RepB_8_FD_183638 | JGI IMG/M metagenome (GOLD analysis project Ga0255183, IMG submission 183638) | Freshwater microbial communities from Altamaha River, Georgia, United States - Atl_UVDOM_RepB_8d | ecosystem: Environmental > Aquatic > Freshwater > River | place: USA: Georgia...
GCAGGTCTTTCCAACTTTCGTCCAATTGTCTAGCCTTTCTTGCCTGATCGGCATTGCGAAACTTTTGTTTGCCTTTTTTCTTGCCTGTAGTTGACAACCACGGACCTTCCAAATGCATACTCAAAGTATTCTCCTAAAAATTTACTGTAAGGATAGTATAACTTCTTTGTCAGCGTTTGTCAACACCAAAATAAGGATCATTTTTGAGCCAATCGTAGTAAATTTGGAATCCTTCATCTACATCTACTTTTGGATCAAATCCAAAGTCATTTCGGGCTCGGGTAATATCTAATGCTCCGCGACTAGGAAAATCTGCATCTTTATCTCGAACTTCGATGCTGCCACGACCTGCCAATTTTACTGCAAGTTCGGCGGCACTTAGAAGTGTTTTACTATGACTTTTGGTGATATTGTATGTGCCGTTGGCTGCTTTGTCTGAAAGAGTGGCAGCAACAAATCCATTGGCGGCATCATCTACATAGGTAAAATCTAGAGTTTCGTTAGGACCGTTTACCTTAAGTGTTTCTCCTCGCATGGCAGTGAGCAAGAACTTTGAGATGACACGATCTTCTACATCAAGTGGGCCATACACGGCACTTGGTCTTAGGATAGTATGTTCGATACCATGCTTACGAGTGTAGTCTTTGACTAGCCATTCGCCTGCTAGTTTAAGAATACCGTATTGTCCTTGAGGACGACAAATAGCATCTTCTGTGACGAAATCTTGAAAGTCGCCATACACCATACTAGAGCTGGCATAGGTAAATCTACGAACACCGTGCTGGACAGCCTTTTCAAGTAAGGCCAATAGTCCAGTGCTCATAACTGTGCTGCCCCAACAGGGATTGGCATTAACAACTTTCTGCCGAGGAAATGAAGCAAGATGTATGATTGCTTCGATGTTGTGTTTGGGCAGCAACCAATCAAACATGCTCACTTGCAGGATGTCCATTTCGTGTATTTCAGAATGCTTGATAAACTTCCTGCGTTCTTGAATTAGATGATTGATTTCTTCTTGAGGAATAATACCATAGTTGGTCATGTTATCATAGACAACCACAGTATGCCCTTGTTCTTCTAATTTTCTAACGACATTATGGCCGATAAGTCCTAGGCCACCTGTTACTAAAATGTTCAACGTGTTTTCTCCGCTAGTTCTTTATAGCCTGCCCAGCTAGGATGAATAGCATCTTTTTGTAGTCGATCCGTTTTGATAACGATATCACCGCGACTGCGAGCAATAATTTCTACAACGTCATTTACATGAGGCTTACAGAATTTGTCATTGCAGGGAGGAAGAATCCAATATACACGAGATGCCGTTACACGAGATCTCATTGCACTCAATTCTTTAAAAGTATGGACTCCGCTATGATCGTTAGTGCCCAAACTAATAATAACTGTTCCGGCCAATAATTCTTTATCGGAAAATTTTTTATTCCATCCGTTAGTATTGATTCCGCCAACACTATAACTCACGCATTCTTTGCGAACGTTAGCTGTTCCAACTGCGATACTATCACCTAAAATTAAACATTCTAACATAAGATACCTTTCTCTAATTGTAACATACTTAACACAGAAGTCAAGAAAAAGCCCACCGAAGTGGGCCTTTGTTTGGAGTAACTGTATGTATTATCGATTCATGATATACATAGTAACTTCAAAACCGTAACGCATTTCAACTGCTTCTGGTTTGGTCCACATAGTGTTTCTCCTTGTTAACAAATAAAATATCATACCGTTGCATTAGTATGTATCTGTATTATATGACAAAAACACCATGAAAACCATACTGATAATCATTAAATGATCATAGTGTATTTTATGATCACCAATAACGAGAATGATCAACGGTATTCCAATATGCTTTATTATTTCTATTATAGAAGTTTTTCAATAAAAACCATGCCATACCAAAATAACCCATTTTTTTAAATCTCCTATTATCTTGTCCAAAATAATGATTCACTATTTTAAACTTTTCTGGAGAATATTTTTTTGAAAGGAAAAAGTCCTCGCTGGCTACATAATGTTCTTCGAATCCGCCATATTCCCTAAACTTGTCTGTTCGAGTCAACATAAAGGCCCCGACTGCGAACGGAGACCAATGTTTCAATATATTATTGATAAAATTAAAAATTGAGAATCCGATCTGTGCTCGAATATCACGGACATAGCATTTTGCATTTACAGACACTAAGTCTAAGTTATTTGAATGAATAGTTTCAACGCAGTCTTTTATTGTATAAGGAGAAAAAAATCTAACATCGCTATCTACAAATAAAATATAAGGGGTATTGACTAATCTGGCTCCGTTGTTTCTTGCAACAGCGACAGGTCCACCATCTATGATTTCAATATTTAATCTATCAAAGTATTTTGCTATTACATCTCTTGTTTTATCTGTGGATGCATCTGCGATATAGATTTTAGTATCTCCAACATTTTGCCATAGCAAGTGTTCTAAAAGACTAAAAATATAATTTTCTTCGTTTTTGCAAGGTATTACAATAGTAATCAAATCACTTAATTTATTTTCTGACATCTTCCCTCTACCTTAAAACTTTCAAACTTTAACCAATAAGACATTGTTGATAAAACCTGTTCACAGTGTTGCTGTGTTTGAAACTGTAGAGTTATCCTTCCTGGCACGTCTTGAGGATTGTTTATGTGAACTGCTATTAATATCATTAACCACATCATCCCGCTCCTTGGTCCAAGTTATGATTTCCCAATGACCGTCATGATGTTCTACCAGAGCCGTCATTGATTCTACCCAATCGCCGTCATTCATGTAAATCATACCGTCTATCTCTTTGATCTCTGCATGATGTATATGTCCGCAGATGACACCATCAAACCCACGCTTTCGACAGTAGGCTACTAGATTCTTTTCAAACTGGAATATAAAATCTACGGCTTTCTTAACACGACTCTTGAGATATTTAGATAAACTCCAATAGCCAAAACCCATACGATGTCGAATCCAATTAAACTTGTTGTTTAACATTAGAACAAAATCGTAGGCTTTGTCTCCTAAGAAACTCAACCAAGGTGCTAGTCTAGTAATACCATCGAATAGATCTCCGTGAACCACAAGGTAGTGTTTAGTGTCTACACCGATATGTTCTATTTGATTAACAACTTCTATGTTACCAAAACCGATACCATAAGGCATCAATGGTCTTAAGAATTCGTCATGATTACCTGCTATATATACGACTCGAGTGCCGCGTTTGGCGTGTCCCATGATTCTTCTAACGACATTCGTGTGGCTTTGTTTCCATCGCCATTTATTTTGTTGTATGCGCCATGCATCGATAATGTCGCCAACTAGATAAAGTGTTTCGCAAGTATTGTGCTTTAAAAAGTTGTTTAGTTGTTCTGCTTTACAATCTCGGGTTCCCAAATGTATATCTGAGATAAAAATAGAGCGGTAAGTTTTTAGCATAGTGCTAATATTTACCGCTCTTTACTGTGTGTAATATTACAGATCAGTTACAAGTAATTAAATCTGAACCACGGTCCATCGGTGTGTAAAATGCTTACCTTCGGCCTTGCGTTTCAAGATTTTCTGGAACTCTATTTTTTTGAGTTCGGCCATCTTCTTGGCGTCGTGGTCGAAGCAAGCCTTATACAGTTCCGCTATGAGCTTTTTCTGTTTCATAGTCTTGCCCCTCCTTGACTAATATTTATTAACTGTTTAACACCTTTGCCACACTAGTGATAACTGCCGCTATACGTCCAATATCACGTAATTGTTCTACGGTGTAACCTGCCTTCTTTAAAGTATCATAATGTGCTGCCACACAGAAATGGCATTTGCCTACGATACTGGCCGATAAAGCATAAGCTTCAAAACGGTCCTGTGTCGTGCCCCCGTGTGTGCTGATAGCATTCATACGTAGCTGAGGTGGCAATCCCTTAAGTGCTGGATCGTCTACCATTTCTACATACGGATACCAAACATTGTTCATACCCATTAGACTTGCGGCTGTTAAGGCAGCATCTCTCTCTATAGTATTTTCCATACCGCTTTGAATAAAGCTAACCAATTTTCCGTTGCCTGTAGCCATTGCTGCTGCCACGGCACAACCTTCTGCTACTTCCTGCGGTAGGGTTGAACGCTTCACGACTGAATCGAGATTCAGTTTAGTGTCTTTAGCATACTCAGGTAATGCTTCTTTAATTGTATCTACCCATGCTGTCATGTTTGTCTCCTTAGGCAATTACGAGACCCGTAATAAACAAAAATGCCACAAACCAAAAGATAAACTTTCCCATAGCACGATCATGCTGTTTACGGTCTTCTTCAGTAATAGGAGTTGCCTTATACTTTCCCTTGTTGTGTTTGATTAAGTTTTGTATCAATACTGGTTTCATTTTTTACTCCTTGTGTATTTTTCTAACCATTCAAGGTCAAGTTTGAGTTCTTGACCTATCCAACGAGCACCTTCTGTATGGTCACGCAGGTCGTCTCCTGTGTCTTCATGAATAAGAATGCTAATATTCTTATCTTTAAGTAACGAAACAACCTCTTTATAATTTTTACTATTAAAGTTAACTTGATACATTGGCAGAGGATGGGGGCCAATGGGCTCATCCCAAACCCTGCCTAACGAACAGTCTAACTTAGAAAGCATGTCTCTAAGCACAAGAGCAATCAAACGCTGTTCTTGTGTTTTCCAGTAGACGTGTGCGTGATAATACATTACAGTGTTTCGCCGCCGACTGTGCGGTTACATGCACAAAGTTCGCCAGTTTGTAGCGCATCAAGAATACGTAGAGTTTCTTCTGGGCTACGACCAACGTTCAAGTTGTTGACAGTAACGTGTTGGATAACGTTGTCCGGGTCAACGATGAATGTGGCGCGAAGTGCAGCACCGGCTGGAGCATAGAATACACCTAGTTGCTCAATAAGACTTAGTTCACCACGCTGTGTGTCAGCGAATTGAATATGCTTGATCTTCTTTAGATCCTCGTGTGCAGCTTGCCATGCAAGTTTGCAGAACTCGTTGTCTGTTGAACCAGTCAACAATACAGCATCACGGTCAGCAAAGTCTTGGAATAGTTTATCATATGCAACGATTTCAGTTGGACATACGAATGTAAAGTCCTTTGGATAGTAAACGATTACTTTCCACTTGCCAGCAAATGATTCGTCTGTAATTGTGAAAAAATCATCCTTACCTGGATTAACTCCTGTTACGGCAAATTTTTCTAGTTTATTACCAACTGTTTTCATTTCAATCTCCTTGTGTGTGTTTGAAAACTTTTAAGAACTTCTGTTCTATGTGTGTATTATATATCCTATTAAAACGTAAAATCAATAGGTTTTTCCTAAATATTTTTTAATAACGCTAATAGAAAAAATCAATAACGTTTTGGAAAATAAAAAGGCCCCTTAGGGGCCTTTGGTGGAATCTAATTGGATTAGAAACTTCTTACGTAGCCAATGCGCCAAGCGTTATAGTCGCTGTCACCTCGTTGACGGTCGTAACCTACATAGACATTGTCTACTTTGGTTAGATCGTAACCTAGTTTAGCCCGCCATGTTCTGGTCTGGTCACCGTTAGCATCGTTGAATGCATCACGATATCTCCAACCTAGGCTAACACCAACTGGACCTTGTTTGACCGCTACACCCGGTTCGATTGAGTAGTATGAAAAGTCTGTGGTATTAGTGAACTTCTCGCCGACTGCACCACGAACATATGCTGATACAGGACCAGAAATAGTAGCAGAACCAGTTACACCTGTTTCTAAACGAGTTGACAAGGTGTTAGTTCCATCGACTTGTTTATTTTGGAATTTAGCATCTAACTTGATGCCAGGTGCTACATTGCCTGCTACAGTTAAACTGTAACCATTGGCATTGTCGCCACCATTTACTCCGTTATAGTCCTTATACTCTAGACCCATTTCTGCGGCTGAGGCTACCGAAGCGGCCAAAACCAATACTGTTGCTAATGCAATTTTCTTCATCTTTAATTTCCTTATGTGAGATCGTGTGTCTTACTGTCTGTATTAATTTGATAACATCACGACAAATGATTAGTGAAATCACTGATCATTAGCAAGTATATAGTCTTTGTTGTGCGAGTGCAATAAAAAAGGCTACCGAAGTAGCCTTTACTATTTTGGGTTATAAGGTATAGCTACCCCAGACTTGCAGTTTCTTAGGCTGCTAGTGCAACACGACCGCCTACAGTGTTACCTGTGAAGCTTAGTGCTGCGAAGTCAAATGAATCGTCGTTTGCGATTACTTTTTTTGCGTCTACGGCCGGGAAACCCCAACCCTACGGTTTCTGCCTTACCGTGCTGTCCACTTCTCTACTCTTTGCCCTGTCGAAACCAGAATTCACCCCCACCTAAATATACCTTATACACTTAGGTGGAGGTGGTGGGCCTCGAACCCACGTCCAGAACACTTTTCCTTCCGCTTCATACAGCAATAACTTACATTATATATTTATTCTTCTTCTAAGTCAAGTTCATCTTCTTCCCAAATTGTGCCTTTCTGATCATATTTCTGATAATAGGCTTCGTTTGGTTTGAGTATGCGCCAACTGTTTGGATACTTCAATGCTGCCAAAGTGGCTTCTTCTTTTTTCAGCAGATCGCAAATAATGTAACTGCTGCCACACGAACCTTCTACATTCTTGAATGGCGAATGCTTAAACTCGTTTCCCGCCAAGGCCTTGTGCATGGTGGATCCCCAACCAAATATAATTCGGGTGATACCAAGCTTCTGGTTCCGTAACCGGATCTTATCAAATATAGTGAGAGTAGAAATAGTAGCAGAGTTGTCGCCGTCGATAGTCAGCAAACAGTCTTTGATCTTGATGCTACCTTTGGTGTGCGAGTTGTCTGGTGTTTCCTTGGTAGTCCAAGGTATCTCGCAGGTAACGTGATGAACGTAAAATGATTCCCCATGTGTTTTTAGGACCCACATAGGTATTGATTGGTCCTCTAAGTGTTTTTTGTTAAAATGGAACACTACATCCTTACAAGCATATTCAATCTATTGCATTTTATTTTCCTTTAAAAATGATAGTTTTTTTGTGTCAGGAAACTATCAAACCCCGTGAGCGCAGCCCATCCTGTTTTCGCGTCAGCGGAGCCGGAATATGGTTACAGGTCCGGCAAACTTATTTACACTATACAATCTTTATGCGAATATTTCAAGAGCAGTTCCACACTCTTGGCAAAACTTGCTAGTAGCTTTATTCTGCTTGCCGCAGGTCACGCACTTTGGTTTATGCTTGACTGTGATTGGTTCAGGCATAGTGCCACCAAACAGTTTGAACACCATGCTATGTTTAGTAGATTCCAAAAGACCAACATGAGTAGTTTGGAAACTCTGTGTGCTCTTCGAACCAGGAACAGTGATACCTACATCGTTGGTAGCGGCATAGTTGACCGCAGAGCAAGTTACTGATCCAGCTGGTGCTGCCCAATCTGCTGTAGAGTTTCGTAGTATTCCGCCTTGTGGATAAATGGTAGATCCGCTGGCTGAGATCCAGGGTGTATTGTAGATCGGACGAGGTTGTTCAAATTGGAATTCAATACGAACTAATCCATCTTCTAGTTTAATGCCACGGTGTTTTTCTACTGCACCTGTGCGTTCGATGAACTTAAACCTGTTGCCTTCTGTGAGATTACCGTTCTTTACAGAACGTTCTAGATCAATTTCTTGTCCGGCGTTGAGAACGATTCCTCCCGGAACCATATCATCACCGTCAATGAATACATTGACTACTGCTCGTTGTGTGTTGAGATTTTTTAGTAAGATTGTATATTCACTGCCGAATGGTATGTGAACTGTGTCCTTGAACTCTCTTAGGACTTTGCCGTTGACTTTGATTGCCGCGGCGAGCTTTGATTGATACATCATGTTTTCTCCTTTTACGGTCTACACTCTAAAGACCTATCATTTAAAGAGTGTTGGGTGTGGGACCTTCCCACGCATCTATTTATAGATACTGTTCTATAAACGGATCTTCGTTTGGGAAATAATGCACATCATACATTATTCCGCCAACATTATATTCAGCACACCAGCTATGTTGATTGTTAGTCTCTCTAACCGGTTCTGTCATTTGCAGCATTAACCAAACTTGATCGTGTTCAGCGCCTTCTAGCCTGCGTCTAGGAGGTCCCATGATCTTAAGAACAAATGCTTCTGCTTCTTCTTTGGTTTCAAACTGCATGTAAATCCTTTGGTGCGCTCGACGGGAATCGAACCCGCCAACCAGAGATTTAGAGTCTCCTAACCGACCGCCAGTAACCGAGCGCATTAAACGTATTTAAACATCTTTTTTTGTAGCTGTCAATAGTTTAGAATGCAAAATCATGTTTTCAGTTATTAATTTGGTAATCACAGCCAATAGTATTAGACGATCACCGTCACCGATTACTTCTTTGTCAAATTGTTCTAATATACTGGTTCCGATCATTTTCATTGCTTGCTCTTGTCCTTCTTTGAACACACCCCAATCGATAGGGTCGCCCTCTTCGTGGGCGAATGCAATGTCCATTAACTCGTCTAGGGTTATTTTAGCCATCCGATTTTTTTACCTTCTGTTTTTCTACGATCATGTTCTTCAACGCTGTTAGGATAACGGCAAGCCCAAACAGCCACAAGGGCCATAAAGATAGCAGTTGAGATAATTCCAATTGGTTTAACTCCTCCAGTATACATTAACACAAGACTTAGACTCATCATAAAAAACATCAGATAGCGCATCTTTTGTGGGAACACACGCTTTTCATTCCAGTTGGTTAGGAATGGTCCGAAGATCTTATGATTGTAAATCCAGCGATGCATACGTTCGCTGCCTTTTGAGAAACAGTATGCAGCAAACACCACAAACGGGCTGTATGGTATGCCTGGAGTTACTACTCCGATGTAGGCCATGCCTAAACTTAAAAATCCTAAAATGTTCCAAAATAATTTTTTCATGTTATTTGTCCGCTAAATCAACAAGTCCTTGAGCATAGGTCTTATCGTTGAGGAAAGTAAGAACCTGTTTCCTATTTCCTGCTTTGTTAAAACTAATATGTATCCACGGTAAGCCAGTTCCTGTGGTCTTATATTCTAATAATAATTGATCGTAAGGAACTAAATCTTTGATTACCTGTGCTATCTTAAAATATTCTGATTTCGTAACACCTCTGAACTGTATGTCTGCGGCCATGCCTTTTGGATGTTGACTGTTTGGATTGCCGCTGGGTTTCCTCCAGGTATTAGTGATAAATGCGTTCGAATATTTGTTATATATTGGTTCTAGGCAGTTGATGCATAGTAATTTTAAATTACAAACTATCTCTTCTCTAGATAAACTACCACCCGGCGGTTCTAAAGGATTATCAAAAGCCACATTCGGTTTTCGTGTTAGTTTACCTACAGTAAATCGTGGACTTAATTGTATTTTTTCTATTTTATCTAACGTAGCTGCCGCAGTTACTTCTGCTTCAACACCGCCACAATCCGCTGTTGGAGTTCCGGTGAATTTGCTAGGTTCTGTATTTTTATTACCTGTTGGTGCTGGATCCGGAACTGCCTTTTCTCTATCGGATCTAGGAACAGATGCGAAAGCAGTGGCGCCCGAACCTGGATCGTGAACGTCTTCTTCGTCGGCCTCAACTACTAATCTAATACTCGGGATATCTTGGTCAATATCGTCGCCAACAAACACATCTCCGCTTCCACCGATACGAACAGCACCGTCCGAATCCGGATTATCTGTATAGTTGATAGGCTTTCCGTGCGCCGAGACTGTGCCGCTACCGGACGATGTTGTAGTTGTAGATCTGGGATATCTAACTAAACTTGTATCAACGCTGGCTAATCTACCGTTGGCAAACACTGTAGAGTTTCCATCTGCATTTGAGATGTTACCTCCTCTATTATTTGCATCGCCAATGCGTTGTATCGGCTTAGTCATGTTAGGCCAATGCTATACCTGTAGTTGACTGAATAAATTGATCAGCAAACCCTTTATCAGTAGCTTCGCATACAGTCACCGTTGTCTTTGACAGTTTAATATCTTTTTCTGGGCTCACTGTAAACAGATACGGCATTAGCCCCGGACCTTTTTGTCCCATGCCGATAACCATTGGTCTATTTAATTTATAATATGTTGCAGTTTCTTCAGCTAATTTCGCAACTATCTCTTCGCCGCTAGTTAGTTTAAGTGTGACAACTTCACCTACTGATACACCTTTATCAATTAACATTTCTTTCCTCTTCAAAATACTTTTTAAGTTCTGTAAAGCCGCCGATCAATTTACCATCTAAAAATATCTGCGGCACTGTTCTTGCTGTTGGAACTGCTTCCAATAGATCTTCTTTGGTAAATCCGTCACCGACTTTCTTTTCTTCAAATTGAATTCCTTTTTGAGTCAAGAGTGCTTTTGCTTGATCGCAAAAAGGGCAATGATACTTACTCCAAACAATAGCTTTCATTTTATTCCTTTTTAACCTGTGAATACGACAGCGCCGTTTTTATCTGTAACCCTAACCATCAGCATACCTTTGTTTTTGTAACTCAATGCTGCTGCCATGGCAGATTCTTCATTACCATAGTGTCCAATGGTAGTCCAAGATTCGTAGGGCGAGTGTCGTTTGAATTGTGCTTTAAACATAATCTTTATTATATAGCCGGTAACTCGTCATAGTCAAGATTATCACTCATCACACCAATAACGTAATTGGTAGATTCATTTTCTTGAAGTGCAGTTTGTTTTTTATGAGTATCGCTGTGCTTGTTGAACCAAGGAATCGGAGTCGTTTTTGGAGCAGGATGTCCGTATTTAATTCCGATGTCTTTTAGAGCAGTAGCGGCTGTATAGTCTACAAAATCTTTTAAAATATTTGAATTCAGACCAATCACTGTTCCTTTCTTGAACAGATAGTCAGCCCATTCTTTTTCTTCACGGATCACATCCATATACATTTGATATACTTCTGCTTCACATTCTTCTTTGGCTTTGGCGAATCTAGGATCTTCCTTTACCACTTGATTAATAATCCAAGCAGTCCAACCTTTGTGTAGAAGTTCGTCTTGTAAAATCAAGCTAATGATGTTGCCGTTGCCAATAAAAATCTTGTTCTCTACCATTGCTAAGGATGTAGCGAACGATACCATGAAGCGGAATGCTTCTAGACCATAACTGGCATTTAGTGCTAACCAGATAGCTTTGATATGCTCTTGTTCAGCAAACTTCTCACCTAGTTCTTTACGACAATTAATCATATGTAATCGTTCATATTGAATACCGATACTAGATGCCATTTCTACGATTTCTTTAGTCTCGTGAATTGTATTGAATACTTCTTTAGGCACGTTGTAGATGTTACGAATGATGTGACTGTATGAACGACTATGAATGTTTGTTTCAAAGAATGTCCAGTTATTAACTAGTGCTTCAAGTTCAGGAAGGCTTACCACAGGCATGAATACCTGTGCAGGAGCTCGTCCTTGTAAACTGTCTAATGCTGTTTGACGCAAAAGATTACTGGTAAAGATATGCTTAACTGCATCGCTGGCATCTTTAAAATCTTGTGCATCTTTGGTCAGACTGATTTCTTCCGGAACCCAAAAGAAACCACGTGCTGTTGTTTCGAAACTGGCTAACTTGTTATATTTTACTTCTTCGAATCGTTGAATAGTTACAGGACCGGCTGGGTCCAAAAACATTTTTCGACTTAGATAATCTGTGCTGTGTTTTAAATTGTATTGTGCTAAACTCATAATTTACATGCCTCGCAATCTTCTTCTATACTTGTTTCAATTTCTCTCTCATGGAATCCGTTGTAATGAACTTCGGGGGTAGCTTCTTCGTGTTTGGCTCCTGCTTTATTAATCAAGCTGTAATAGAAAGTTTTGATACCCCACATCTGAGCCTGCATCAAATTCTTAGCGATCAATGTAGTTGGAACTTTCCTTGAAGGGAAATGTGCAGGATTGTAAAAAGTATTTGTAGAAATACTTTGATCAACATATGCCGCTAATACTGCTGCGGTTTTTAAGTAACCCTGACAATCTCTTTGATCCCACATTAATTGATATTTGTTTTTTAATCTATTGTATTCTGGAACTACCTGCGTGAATGATCCTGCTTTTGATTCTTTTGTAGAAATCAAACTCATAGGCATTTCAATACCGTTGGTCGAATTGATCACAACACTAGAACTTTCTACTGGAGCGATTGCCATTAAGGTGGCATTTCGAACTCCATGTTCTTTCATTTCTTTCCTAAGAGATTCCCAATCAAGTTCAGGAGTGAAGTCTGTAAGGTCGTTAACTCCGTTGGCTCTGAGCTCCCAGGGGAAGATTCCTTGACCGTATCTGGTTTTGTCTGAGTCTTTACACTTGCCTCTCTCCTTGGCAAGTTCAACTGTGGCTTCGGTAAGATAGTAGGCCTGATGTTCCATCCAACTTTTAACTTCCGATAGTGCATCTTTGTCGCCATATTTTATTCCTCTCTTAGCATGCCAGTAGGCTAGGTTAGTAACACCGATACCTAACGGCTGAATCTCATCGTTACTGAGTTTACTCTGTATCGACAAGAAGTCTTGGTAGTCAAGGATGTTACACAGGCTACGCTGTAGAATCCTACAGGCTCTACGCATATCCTCTGGGTTCCGGAACGCACCCCAGTTGATAGATCCCAGTGTGCATAACGCTATGCGACCAGCATCGTCATCAAGTCGTTTAAACGGACGTGTGGGCAATAGAATCTCACAGCACAGGTTACTCTGATATATCGTATGATATTCAGGATCAAATGGTCCTTGATTCATTACATTATCAATAAAGACCAAATAGATACGACCCGTATCTGTGCGTTCTTTCAGTATACCACCCTTGAAAACTTCTTCTGCGCTCATAACCTTTTTGCGTAGGTCTTTGCGCTTTTCATATTTTACATATAGATCTTCGAATAAGTCTGTGTCTTTATAGAAGGCTTCGTAAAGATCAGGAACTTCGTTAGGATCAAAGAACGTAATATGTTCCTTATTTTTAAACCTACGCCAAAAGAACGCTGATAAGACAACTCCGTAGTCCATGTGTCTAACGCGAGTTTCTTCAGTTCCCTGATTGTTTTTAAGAACAATGAGGTCGTCAAACTGATGATGCCAAATAGGATAAAAGACTGTAGCACTAGCGTTTCTAATGCCACCTTGTGAGCAAGAACGTAAATCACCGAACCACTTCTTTAAAAAAGGAATCATGCCAGTATGCATGATTTCGCCGCCACGTATAGGACTGCCTAATGATCGTAGACGACCAATTTCTAAACCAATGCCTGCACGTTTGCTGGCATACTTGGCCATCATCTCTCCAGAAGCAAATATGCTATCCAGATCGTCGTCACTGCGGATAAGAACACAACTAGAAAACTGTTTAGTAGGAGTGCCGAGCCCAGCCAAGACAGGTGTAGCAAGAGTAAACAAGCCATCGGATGCCGCTGTATAATATTCTTTAATGTAACGCATTCTTGCACTATTCGGCTCTTCTTTATGGAAGACAGTCGCGGCAGCAACCATGTAACGAATTTGTGGTGTTTCATAGATCTCCTTAGTAGCTCGGTTACGCACGAGATACTTTTCAATCAATTGTTCGATAGCTGCGTAACTGTATTCCTCGTCTTTGGAATGATCTAACATGTCATTCATTTTATTCCAGTCATCTTCCGAATACCATTCAAGCAACTCTGGTGTATACAATCCGACCTCAACATTTTTCTTTACTATTTCATAAAGGTGGGGAGGCTCGTATTGACCATATACATCCTTACGTAGCATAGACAAACGTTGCTTGCCTGCTACATATTGATAGTTCGTATGACCTACATCTGGATTTGATTCAATATCGATAAGATCAACAATCGCTCTTAAAGTAATTCCGTCAATCTCATCTGTTGTGATGCCATCGTAAAAGTGTAACTGTGCTTTAATCTCTATCATCGACTGGCTGACATCTGCTATTCCCTTACAAACTTTCGCTACCTGTGCCTGCCATTTCTCAATCATTAACGGCTCTTTCTGTCCGCTTCTTTTAATTACTGTAATTGTCATTGTGCGTCTCTATTTTAAACTTGGTCTGGTATTTATAAGCTATCGGATTTTGCCCACAACAGCTTGGTTTCGATGTCTGAAATCGCTTGATAGTCAACAACCTGTCGATACTCAAAGTTAAGAACATGCTGATGATCAATAACTAGAAAGTAACGAGGGTCTTTTTCTTTCGGAAGCATAGACATATGTATCTCGCAATTGGTATCCATAAACCGACGTGTTAATTTAATAGTATACAGCATACCGAGGCTGATTGCAAGATCATCAAGGCGGGAATCTAACACCAAATGCCAAGGATCGGGCCATTCGGAGGGATTGTTTGGATCTAGGAATGGACTAACAAACGGTGCTGAACTCCAAAACTCTGCCACTTCAGTGTAAGGATTTTGGCTGCTTTCTAAACTTTCTCTAAATTCTTTCCAGTATGCTAGTCGTTCAGTGCCGTGCTTATCAAACACCGTAGGTCACATCGAATGAGATGTTACCTGTGGCTCCATTACCAACCGGATTCTTATAACTTAGCACCACAGTGTCGACTCCAGAGTCTACATCGTTGTCTCTGATCTCTGCTGAGAATTCAAATTGTGTCATAATCATTCCTCCGATTGATGTTGATGATGTTGAACTATATGAATAATTATCAACAAGATTCACCGCAGTAAAATCTTCGTCGATAGTCATTGTAAGTTGTCCTATGCGTGTGTGACTTGAAAGTGTTAACACATAATTGATGACTGCATATCTGTTCAGTGCAGAAAATACTGCAACAGGTCTAAAGCTGTCTGACAGATAAATTTGAGAATAGTTTCTATCTACAAATTCAGCCTTGTCAACATTATACGCTTCGCTGACAGCATTGACAGTATTAACAGAAACTATGCCTGCTGCCTGTTGTCTATCACTAGAGCAGTCAATTAATAGGTTTCCAGTCTTTTCTCCAAAGTAAACTATTGGATGTGTTGGATCAGCTGCTGTGGCTGTATCGTTGCCGCAATTCTTAAATCTGCAACGATGTAGGATTGTTCTTCTACCTGCAATAGATCGCAGTGCTTGTCTTGCGATTTCTTCAAATTCGCAATCGTTGATATACCATTTGTTGTCTTGACCAGTGATTCCGTCTATGTATATAGAAGTATGGTTTACTAAAAACTTACAATTGATAAATCCAACTACTGTTTCAAATGCTACAGTCTGTGAACATTTAATACTCAGTGGATTAGAATCAAATATACATGACTTAAACTCAACGCCATTTACTTTTGTTCCTGCTAGGTTGTTCAACCAAACTACAGCGGCCGCGGCAGTTGAAAGGGTTACTGCGTCACCTAAACGATACTCGCCTTTGAATCGAACTCCTTCGAGTTTACTGTTGGCCAACCCAGAAAGAATTAGAGATCCGGACGATCTTAAAATTGTAAAGTTAGATAACTCAACATTCTGAGGACGATTAGAACTGTCAAACCCTGCTAGTTCTGTTCCATCGCTGGTAATAAATCGAATGTTGTTGGCTCCGATGTTGATAACGGCACCAAGTTGTGTTTCGCCGCGAATGATAGCGTTACTTGGAATCGCCAAGCTACCGGAGATAAGATATTCTCCGTTTGGTATCATTAAAACTTTTTTGTAGTTTGAATTTGCATTTCTGAACAGCTGAGTAAAAGCTGTTTGGAATATTTCAGTGCAGTCTGTAGAACCGTCGCCGATAGCGCCGAAGTCTGTTATGCTTACATATTCGTCTAACTTTGATTGTAAACTTCTCGGAATCGAAAGAGTTACGGCTGTGTCATCTGAAGCAAACTGATAGCTAGATGCAAGGTCTAGTATGTTATCGTGTTCTGTAATGATCTTAGTGTTTCCTACATAAGGAGCACCTTCTGCTACAGAACCATTACCGATGTAAAGTTCTTGTGTGTCAATAGCCCACGCAAACTCTGCAGAGCTGAGCTGTGGAATACCGCTATTTGAGTTTTTTTGTCCTCTGCGGACTTGTATTTTAGATATCTGAACGACAGCCATATAGATAAATTCCCGTTATAGGGTATTTATCTTAATGAGTTGTAGTATTCCTCTACCTTCTCAAGCCACAGATCTTGATATTTGTTGAAATCGCTAGGCCATAAATCGAACTGCTGATATTCGCAGTTGCGACTACACATAAACACATGCCCTTCTCGGATGTCTGTGCCGTAGACTTCATTATGTGCTAGTATATAGGCTACCAACTGCATTTTGTAATCGTCAACCCATTCTTCTTTTTTAGGTTTATTTGTTTGCTTATAATCGCATACGCTCGGATTATCTTTGTAGACAGCTACAAGATCTGTAGTTCCGGAATACAAGCCCGGAAAGTATAAACTCTGTTCCATTGCCCATACTTCGTTTACATAAGCAAGCCCGTTTATAATAATCTGGTCTGCCATTTTATTAGCTTGGACATGCACAGGATTATTACCTGGTTGCCTTTGTATGCCTGCAATAAATCTTTCTAAATTGCTGTGCATGGCAGTTCCAACACCAGCAGCTTCTGTAGTAATCTGTTTGGCTTTTTCTTCGCCTATTCTCTTTTTCCATTCGTTCAAATGAGTCATATCCTTAGTAGCACTAAGAATAGTAGTAACAGAAGGAAGGCTTTCTCCGTCTGGAGTTAGATAAACTCGTTTACGGGTAACAGGGTCATTGACCTGTTGACAGTTCTTATATTGGAACTTTTCAACAAAGGGGGGTGGATTTAATTGTATAGTCATATTCTGTATATATTAACAGAATAATTAACGATTGTCAAACCTGGGGAGTCGCTTGTGCTTGAGCTAGTTGTCCGGCTGCTGCCGAAGATGCTATCTTATCTACAGTTTGGGCACTGTCCTTGCCGCCATTCGGTAATGGTTCTGTAGCATCACCTGGTTCTTCTGCTCCTGGAACATTTAATTCGATACCATTCTTATCAAAGTTTTTAACTAGACTTTGGATAGTAGGATTTGAATCATACATGGCTTTGAATGTTTCGTAGTCGGCAGCAAATTCAAATCCTGCATTATTGGTAATGTTATGCAAGGCATTCCAGTTGAGAGAACTAGGAACTTTTTTAGATGCAGCACGACCAATATGATTTTTTAGTATCATAATAAACTTGTCTACGGCTACATCATCGCCTGCGAATTCAAAAAATCTCATCCTAGTTCTGCCAATTGTTTTTGTAGATCAGTTAATTCTTGTTGCTTTTGTTTAATAGCATCTTGAATTTGTTTTTTCTGCTCTTGCTGATCTTTTGCAGCCTGAGCTGCTTGTGCTGGATCCATGCCACTGCCTGCCAACCCAGCGGCTTGACCGGCTTGACCAAGTGCCTGAGCACCTTGTGCTATTTTTCCGCCTAGGGCTTTTGCTCCTTGGGCCACAGCACCGCCTACTGCCCTTGCTCCTTGCATGGCAGCACCTGCGGCTTTTCCTACCCCGCCAGCGACTGCGCCAAGAGCAGGCAATAATTCATCAAGCTGAGAGTCACGCTCTCTTAGATCTTTGAGTTTCATTAACCTGCTAATACTTTTAATAGACGATTGCTACGATCAATGCTTTCGCGTTGCTCTCTGCCTAATGTTTCGTCGCCACCTGCTGCTGCATCTGCTGCGCCAAACTCATCGCCGCCTTCTTCTGGTGGACCCATTTCGTCACCCATGTTCATAGCGTCTGGTTCAGCTGCACCTAACTCGTCGCCACCTGCATCTGGCTCAGAACCTAGCATTTCAGCACCTTGTTCTTCACCTGTTAGTGTGCGAACACCTGTAGCTAAAGTTTCGCGTGTTTGCTTTAGATTTTCTAGAGCTTGTTGGATAGCTGGAGCACATGCAGAAATAAACTGCTTGGCTTGATCTTGTCCCATCTCGTCACGGATCTGATCACCTAACTGTAGAAGGGTATCGTTCTCCATGCCAGATAGTTCTTCAATCCAGCGACTAACTCTGTCGACCATTGTCTTTGCTGTGACGATTGCACTGGCCTGTTGCACTTCGCCTTCTCTTAGTGTAGTCATATCTTCTCCTGATTCAGTTGACTCGTTTTTCTCTTTGTTGTGTTGCTTCCATGCAGTAGCATAGGCAATACCTTTTTCTTTGTCTGTTAGTTTACCATCTTTAGCATATCCTTTTTTGATATGCTTAACCATTCTTTCTGCTTTGGCACCCGGCGGCGCTTTTTCTTCTATGCTCTCATCGTAGCCAAAACTTCCATAATCTTCATCTGATCCGTGACCTGCTGATGCTAGAGCATAGGAGTCATCTGTATCACCGCCTTCGTCTTCATCTCCACCTTGTGCGAGATCTTCAAATTCTGCTTCTAGGTCTTCGATGTAGGGATCCATATTGCGGATTTCGCCGCCGTCCTGATCACTATAGGCATACCATACTTCTTCAACAGCACCTTCAACATCACCTTGCTGTAATAGTTTAACAATCTTGTCAGCATCCGGATCACCGTATCCGCCGATCTCATTCATATCTTCGTCAAATCGTTTTAGAATTTTTGCAACTTCGCTTTCCAAAGACCCAAATCCTTCTTCGGTGCTGACTTCCGCAACACCAGGATCAACAATAAATTCTTCTCTTTCTGCGATCTCTGCGTTTATAGCATCTAGCATGAACTGTGCTTTAGTAAAGGCTTCGTTGTCTAGATTCTCGTTGAATCCGCTCTGTCCTCTAACTTGGCTGATCTGTGTTCGTAGTTTGTTACGAGCATCTTCTAATTTTGGAAGATCAAAGCTCTGCAAATCTAGCTTCTGCCCAAACATACGTTCCATGCTTTCGTTGATCTTTTTACTGGATCTATTAGTTTTAAATAGGTCTGTGGTTTTCATATTCAAAGGGTCCAAATTGATACTATATTTATTCAGAATACAGCCAATCGCTCTACAGTTTTCTTGGCCTGAGCTGTGCGATTTCTACTTTCGCAATACCTAGCCCACAGCATATCTGCCCTGTCAAAGTCTTGTTGATTGTTGGCTTTTTCGTATTGGGATCGCAGCATCTGGCTGTCAGCGAACCATTTACCATATTCTTGATCAGCTTTGTAAATGTTATCAATATTCATTTGAGATTTTTTTAATGCAAGTAAATTGGCTATAGCGATAGCTGATTTGTTTAACGATATTTCTTTATATAACACATTTCCGTTTCTTACGATGTCTTTTAGGCTACCGTTATTTTTTATTAAAAAATCACCAACAAGAATTCCATCTTCTGTCTTAACAGGAATTATTAATTTGGATAGCTCTTTTTTAACGACCTGTTCTAGTCGTTGTGAAATATTAGTCATGAAAAAAGGACCTATGGTCCTTTATTTAACTACGTATATAATACGCTAAAAATTATCCACCTCTCATTAACATAGTAACAATGATGCTTAATACACCAGCTACTACTGTTCCTGCTGTGCCAATGATAACTTTGGTCATTGACTTCTGACCTTGAACGATGTCAGTATGAATGCTATCAACTTTATTTTCTAGGTTAGTCAGCCTCGTATCCAAGTTGAGGTAGCGCATGGCGCACAGGTCAACGTGAGCTTCAAGACTTTGTTTTTCTAAATTTGTGGTCTGTGATAAATCAGACATAATAAAATACTCTCCAAAATAAAAAATTGGATGCCTAAAATACTATGCCTGTTGTGAGCCTCTATGTTTTATTTATCTTTTGATAATATTTCTAAGACCGCAGATTTCATATCTTTAATATCAGTAGACACTTCTTGGACTTTTTCTTTAGTTTCATCCCACTGACGAACAAGATTTTTCATAGTATACATCGCCCACCACCACCAAGCTACCGCCACAGCAAACATAGCAGTTTCTCCGGTGATCATTGCCATACTAAAGACTGTGCCATCAAAAAATTTCCATACGAAAAAAATGCCTGCAAGAGCTGAAATAGGCAGTATTACTGCTGCCCAAGCCCAGAGCCTGATTTGATTGATTGTTTTTATTTTAAAGTTCATTTTAATTTGCCTCTTTACACAAATATTTAATTTGTCTATTGAAGAAATTTAAATGCTAGATTATTTCAATCCAGGTATTTTGTCTATCGCCGGAGGTTTGAAATACAGGAGGTGTTAGATCTGCTGAATTTTCTAAAAGATCTACAATAGGAACACCGTGTAGATCTTTGAGTAGTAATAGAACTTTGTTGTCGCCTTCTTTGAAAACATCATCCCTTTCAGTGATAAATTCCCATGTCCAGTGAACAGCCTTACCTTCATTGCCTACAGGTAATCGGCCGTTGTCTTTGACTGGATCTTTATTCCACTCGATATTACTTCTTATACCGATTGTTTGTATAAGACTATTGAAGTTGGCCTGTTGTCCAATTTTAATTTTATCTGTTTCGGATCTCGAAGCACCACTTCGGGTGATGTCAACTAGGGTGGTAAGTCTATAGCGTTCCATAATGTGCTATTATTTACTCAGACAAAAAAAGACCGGAATAAATCCGGTCTCTTCCTTCCCATCCCTAGGAATTAACTATTATAGTGAATATAAAGTTGTTGGTGCTGTTACAGTTAATGTGCCACCTGCTGTAAATGTCCATACACCAGAAGCTGTCAATGAACCAGCGCCGATAACACGACCAGCACGGATAGCTAATGTGTCGACATCTAGATTGTGGTTGTCACCGAATGCAATGATAGCCAAACCGTCGCTCTTAACTTGGAATACAGATGAAGTTGTTCCAATTTCGTCAGTTACTGGGGCTGCTGTTGTTGCTGTTAGTGCTGCTGCACCGCCTGAACCGCTCAATACATACTTGAATACGGTTTGTTGGAATGTCTTTTGAACTGTTCCTAATGCTACTGCTGTAGGGTTTACTCTTGTAAATTCTGCCATGATTTTTCTCCTTGTCTCTTAAATCGTGATCCCGCTCCGGGACCGGCATAGTATTTATAGTTTGGAGGAAAAATCAGCCTTTTTGGCTGTTATTCTGATCGAAACGGTGTCCAACGATCTCTAGGGACTAGCTTAGATCCGCCAGCTACATAACCTTCGCCGCCTGGTTTGCCGCCCGTATGTGCTGTAATATCGCCCTGAGCTGCATCGAGTTCTCTAATGACTTCATTTTTAGCAGCCATAATCTCTTTGACTAGATCGAATAGTTTGTCTAGGACTCCGGGATTAGCATCGCTGTGTGCTTTAATCTTCGTGGCTTTGGCTGGAGTTTTTTGTAAGAAGTTAAAAAATGCTTCAGCACTGATATTGTCTAGTTGTTTGGCCTTGCTCTGTGAATTAACAAAAGTATAAATTTCACTTTGTAGATAACCCATGCCTGCTACTGGGGCTAGGAATTTATCAATGGCTGGTTGATTCTTAGCCATAGATTCTATTTTTCCTAGATTGTCTGCATTGACTGCCGGTTTATGGCTAACGTATGTTAGACCGAAAACTAATAGTTCTGGATTAGCATTAAGAGCTTTTACATCTTCAATGTCCTCTCCAGTCTTATCGCCAAAGAAATCTAAATGTTTATGCGCTGCCACAGCTATCTTTGCCTTGCCTACACGTTGTCCTATAGGACTTGTGGCTTTAACCTCATAAGTTGTTTGATTAGGGGTAAACATGATCTTACCATTGCCGCTATCGTAGGGCTTTCCCGGATGGAATAGGATATCACCGTAGATGTATCCACGGAAGTCTTTGGGAGTGCCTGCTTCGAAGATCGGCCACAAGCTAGCCATATCAGAAGCAAACTTTTCACGCCAGTCCTCGCCCTTGCCACGACTCATGATAAACTGTTTAAGTTCATCTGGGCTAGATGATTTACCTTCTTCACGACCCCAATTGTTCTTGCCTACCATTCGGAAAGTTCCGTCGTCATCTCTGCCCCAATACACCGTAGGATTACCGTCCCACTTGATTGATATTTTGCTTTCTGGTTTAGCTAGATCTTTAAGTATCTGTATAGCACGTTGAGCACCGTTTGGTTCTGTGAACACTAGGTCTTCAAGGTGGTTGAACTCACGGCCTACTTTCTTAGGAGCAGGAGCTTCGGCTTCATTTACACTTTCGTTTTTCTTACGACCAGCACAGTGAGCCTTCTGACTAAACCCTTTAGGGTTTGAACAGTTGATTGAGCGTTTGTATTTTGCGCTCCATTTTTCTGTTAAAAATTCAAATGCTCTCATGATACTATGTCAATGATCCTGCGCATCCAACTAGGGCTATTAGGAGTGTAATGTTCCAACGCTTCTTTCTTTGGTAGCTCGATGCCGCTACGTCCTAATGTTTCTTGTGCGGCAGCAATTAATTCTTCGTAGTTAGGTAATTTTTTAATATAGTTGATGATAGCTTCCACTGAGCGAATATCTTTAACAGTGGCTGATTGACCTAACAGTTGTTTTGAAATAACGTTCCAATCGTCGCCATTAGGAACTGGTTCATTGGTTTCCGGATCTACTAATCCGTGCTTAGGACTATATTTCATTCCTCTTGCTCTAGCGATGCTAGACAATAATATATGTCTATGTTCGCCTCTGTAAGGACTATCTGCGCCGCCACCCAACATACTGCCTTGTTGAAACTTGGGATTGGTGCTGAACATAAAATCTGTTTGAGCAAATCCGTTTGATGGATCACCATTGATTGGTGTTTTTAAATGAACATTGTCACCAGAAAGTTTTACACTATCTTTACCAAAGATACTGATTAATTTTTGTGCAAATTCTTTTTTATCTAATTCGTTAGCATCTACTGATAGATCCAAGTCGCCGCTGTCTACCTTACGGCCAGTTGTTCCTAACCATTTAATTGGAACACCTTCTTCGTCTTTGTCTGTGGTAAAGTCCACTCCGGTTTCTTTTTCCAGAAAAGCTATTGTGGTAGGGATTTCTTCACGCTTAATTCTGCGTGTTAGAGGTGTTTTGTCCGGGCCTTTGAATACATTGCCCCCTTCAAATAATTCAATCGTCATTGGTTTGATCTAGATGTTTATTAGTTCTGCGAGACTCTACGATTTTACGTATTCCTCTTGTAAATTTAGCAGGATCTTGACCGCGGATAGCATTGATAAATCTACGCTCTAGCTCATCTGCCTGTTCTGGAGAGTAGTTCTTATGGATGCTTTCTAATAGATTAATAGCTGAATTTATAATATTCGTAGCTCTGCTTTCAAACAGAGAGTCCTTGTTTCGGACTTCTGCTATTTCATTCAATTCTTGCAGTATTGATCTGGTTCGTAGTTTCATCGGAGTTTCCGTTTATATTATATTTAACTCAAAGCAATCATATTGTAAACTAAACTTATTTTGTTGTCAAATGCCCTTGTTTTGTGCGGTGCGCAACATCTCAGTATAAATACTAATACACACATCAGGAGACGGAAATGTTCAAAAAAGTTCTAAAAACCACATGGGATTTTCTCTGCGAAATTGGCAAGGCTAGATATGCAGCAGAATTGGCCCGCAATGGCAAATGGCGAGAAGCGCAGGAAGTTTGCCGAAAATAATATGTTTTACAATTTTAAAGAGGTTCCTTATGATACCTGGGGACCTTGGCGCAATCAGTGGGGCTACGTTACAACCGTAGCCCAGTTCGACGAAGACGATATAATGTTAAAAAGTATCACACCTTATAACAGAAAAATCGTTAGAAGATTCACAGACTGGGAAGACTGTCAGAAATTGATAGAATTGCTAGAACAGGATCGGAGATTTTGACTATGCTGACTCTTGATTTCTATCCCTCAGGGATATATAATAATACATACACAAACACACAAGGAGAAGTTATGTTTTCACCACATTTTTACATTGACTCATTTCAAAACACTAAGAAGATCGTTACGGATCAAGTGTTCAAAGATCCTGCACTAAACAAAGCAGCTCACGCATATATCGATGCACAAACACAATTCGCCAAGATGGCTGTGAACAACACTATCGACATGGCTAAATATTCTGTGGAATCAGTTAGTAAGTATCTGTTTCCTAAGAAGGATGTGACCGCCTAAAGGTCTAGACATACACACACAAGGAGAAAATTATGTCAATTACAAACGGACTAGAAATGAAAGCACCAGAAGTTAAGTTTAACAAGAACGGTTATGAAATCCGCACAGAAATTCTTGAAATGGCTAAGGATTTGGTTGGTCAAGAGTTTAATTACAAGTGGCAGGGTTGGGAAGTATCTGTGAAGCGCGACGACAAAACTGGACAAGTATTGTCTAAGGTAGATATGCCTGAGTTCCCAGGTTTAGATAAAGTATTAGAAACCGCCGAAAAGATGTATTCTTTTGTTAATCAAGGCGTGAAGAAGTAATATAGCTCGTAGAGCATTATTATAGAAAAGAGAAACCCCCTTTAAGGGGGTTTTTTCTTATCTAACTGTTGCTAACTTAAAAAATCTAAGTATGTTGATATACATCCATCCTATATCAAACTCATACCATTTCTGACTAAATCTAGCATTGGCACCATCTGCGTGATGATTGTTGTGCAATTCTTCCCCGCCAATCCACAATGCCCAGGGCCATAAATTGCGACTAGTGTCTTTGGTATCTGTATTACGATATCCCCACCAATGAGCTAATCCGTTTACTACTCCGGCGGCCCAGAACGGTATCCATATCATTTGGATACCCCACACTAACAGTCCTACAGGTCCAAAAAGAACAAGGTCTATGACCAACATCAATAGAATCCCTAAGCGACTATGTGCGGAGTAAATGTTACGCTCTAACCAATCATTAGGAGTTCCAACTCCTAGTTTTTCGACCATGGCTGTATCTTTGCTGGCTTCGTGATACAATAATGCGCCACCGAATAACACTTTCTTAATTCCATAAATTTGCGGACTGTGAGGATCAGAGTCAGTGTCGCTGGCCTGATGGTGCTTGCGATGTATTGCTACCCATTGTTTAGTAACCATACCTGTAGTCAACCATAACCAAAAACGCATTATATGATTAACTACCGGATGGAAAGCTACTGCTTTATGTGTCTGCGATCTGTGCAAATAGAGCGTGACACAAGCAATGGTAATTTGAACCATTACCAAGGTGTATATAAATTCAATCATTAATAATTCCCTGAGCTTAGAACTATCTTGCAAATATGTTCTAATCTCTCTATATGTTCAAAAGACCGCCATGGCGTTGAATCTATAGCCACGACCCCATGTCCTTTAATTCCAACTATATCATACTTAATCTCTCCAGTATTTGGATTTAAACCCAACTTTTCGTGACATTGATCGCCTAATTCTTGTGATATCGGCGGAACATCACCTACATTGGGTGCTACTCTAGTATAACGACTAAGTTCTGGAAAATCTTTGGCCAATTCACTTAGTTCGATTCCGGCATGCATGGCAGCAACGATATAGGTAGGATGGATATGAGTAACTACACGAACTTCATCTTGGTATATTTCACGTTGTAGACCAAAGTGCAGAGGCATTTCACCTGTGGGCTTCAATCCTATACTGATATCGCTGTAAGGCATTTCCTCCCAACTATACAACATTTCTGCTGTGCCTGCACCGCTATTGATACATTTGTTTATTTTAATCTTTTTAAACTGATCAGGTTGCATTGTCTGTTTGCGCACACCACTAGGAGTAACATAGAAATGATCTCTATCGTGATGACGAATAGAGATGTTGCCATCTCTACTCGTAATCCAATTGCGCTTATATGCTTCTACTAGAATATCGCAAATGGTTTCTAACATTAGTGAAATTGCTCCGCTTCTGTAGAACTCTTGTTGGCCACTGTGCTGGTAGCACCAACTGCTTCACTGATTAGATCAAAGTAACCAACGCCAACTTCACGTTGATGTTTAACGGTTGTGAAGCCACGAGCCTGGGCGGCAAATTCACGTTCCTGCATTTCACTGTAGCCAGCCATACCACGTTGTTTGTATGCTTCTGCTAATTCAAATGTTGCTAGGTTAACACTGTGGAATCCTGCTAGTGTAATGAATTGGAACTTATATCCTAATTCACCTAGCTCGCGCTGGAATGTTTCGCACTCGTCTACAGATAAAAACTTACGCCAATTAAAACTAGGGCTGCAATTATAAGCCAACATTTGGTCTGGAAACTCAGCATGTATAGCATCGGCGAATTTCTTAGCCTGTGCAATATCAGGTGTGCTAGTTTCGAACCATAGGAGATCAGCGTAAGGGGCATAAGCAAGACCTCGGCTAATACATGCATCAAGCCCATTTTTAAATTTGTAAAAACCTTCTTCAGTGCGTTCATCGATAATAAAATCCTTGTCTAACGGGTCATGGTTGCTGGTAATCAACGTTGCTGATTCTGCATCTGTTCTTGCTAGAATAACTGTATCAACACCTGCTACATCTGCGGCCAATCTCGCAGCCTGTAGGTTACGAATCGCTTGGCTAGTAGGAATTAGAACCTTACCGCCCAAGTGACCGCATTTCTTTTCACTTGATAATTGATCCTCAAAGTGAACTGCGGCTGCACCTGCTTCGATCATGGCCATCATCAATTCGTATGCGTTTAACGCACCACCAAAGCCTGCTTCAGCATCAGCAACGATTGGTAGGAAGTAATCTGTAGTTACATTACCTTCTGAGTATTCGATTTGATCAGCACGACGGAAAGCATTGTTGATCTGTTTAACGATTGTAGGAACAGAGTTTACTGGATATAAACTTTGATCAGGATATGTTTGACCTGCGGTGTTAGCGGCTGCGGCCACTTGCCAACCCGATAGGTAAATTGCTTTGAGTCCTGCTTTGGCATGTTGGACTGCTTGTTGTCCACTGTATGCGCCTAGCGTATTAACGTATGGTTCTGTAGCTAGAAGTTCACGTAGTTTGGTAGCACCACGTTTGGCTAAAGTGTGCTCAATTTGTAATGAGCCTTGTAACTTGCGGACTGTGTCTTGTGTGTAATTGCGTTTTTTCACGATATCTCCTTTGCTGTGATGCAGTATTTATGGGTCTTGTAGAGGACTTGACAAATTAATTAACTGAGTGTATAATAGCTGTATGAAAAATAAAATCATTTTAACAGACGCAGACGGAGTTCTGCTAGATTGGGAATACGCTTTCTCAGTTTGGATGGAACAACATGGTTTCCAAAAAACCGAGGATCACCAATTCAAATACGATATTGGCAAACGCTATGGTATTGAAAAAGAGCAGGCCAAAAAACTTATAAAGATGTTTAATGAATCGGCACATATGGGTTTCTTACCGCCCTTGCGTGATGCCATGTTCTATGTTAAACGGCTACACGAAGAACACGGTTATGTGTTTCATTGTATCACATCTATGAGTTCAGATGAGAATGCACAGGAACTACGCAAAATGAATCTGCGTAAGTTGTTTGGAGAAACTGCATTTACCAAATTTATCATACTAGAAACAGGTGCTGATAAAGACGAAGTATTGGACAAGTATCAAGACAAAGGCTATTGGTGGATTGAAGATAAAATTACCAATGCTGTAGCTGGTCAAGATCGAGGTCTAAAAAGTTTACTTATGGAACATGGACACAATATGGATTTTGAACATCCGGAAATTCCTAGAGTAAAGAACTGGAAAGAAATCTACGAGAGAATCGTAGGCTAAATATTTTCGGGGAGTAACCAACCTGTAGTTAGGGTTCTATATATCGTCAACACGGCGAAACAGCGTCCGGTATATAGACAAAGAGGTGAGACCATAACTTTTTAAAGGAAAATTATGGAACTCTTTACACTCCAAGCCCTTTGGGCATTTCTCGCTATCATTTTGATAGACATTGTATTAGCTGGTGATAACGCTCTTGTTATCGGAATGGCGGCTAACAAATTACCAGACCACTTACGCAAGAAGGCAATCTTCTGGGGAACGTTCGGAGCCATTGCTATACGATTTGTATCAGTTGCGGCACTAACATACCTATTAATGATCCCAGGACTTAGGATCATAGGTGCTCTAGCACTGATATGGATTGGCTGGAAACTGGTATTTGATCACGGCGAACACAACATCGAAGCCAAGGACACCTTCTGGGGTGCAATTGGAACTATTGTGGTCGCTGATGCTGTCATGGGCATAGACAATGCCTTAGGCATTGCCGCAGCCGCCAATGGTAGTTTTATTTTAGTCGCCGCTGGATTGTTGATCAGTGTGCCAATCATATTGTTTGGTGCTACCATGGTCAGCAAGATACTACAACGTTGGCCGGACACAGTATTTCTAGGATCATTTGTGTTATTTGCTGTAGCATTCTTAATGGCTATGAAAGAACCATTAATGGCTGCATGGTGGGCAGGATTAGTTCCTTGGGTGGCCGCAATACTACCTTGGGTAGCTGCATTGGTTATTACTGCTGTTCAATACAATCAGGCAAGATTGCATCTTCACAAAAAGTATTTGTTTAGAAAGAGTTAACAAACTCTAATAAAAGTTTGTAATGAATACCTCGATGCCAATGCGGTTCGAGGTATTTTTTATTATACCAGTATTGACTACTTTCAGGGTGACAGCCTATTAATCCTATGCGGTTTTGAATGATCGCCATAGGATCCATGTTAGGATAAGTTGCTATTGTTTTAAAGCCTGTGCCTTCAAATGCACAACCGTCGTAGAAATACATCCTATGCTGTTCGCCGTTCCATAACACAGGCATGGCTTTTGGGTGTGGGCGATGGGTATCTGTTTTAGGTCGTCTAATATACTGTTCTACTTTGACATTATTAAGTAGGTCAAAGTAATCAGGTCCTGCCCAATATGCGCCCATGCATATGCCAAGATAGCGGCCTCCTTGTTTTACATATCGAACAACATGCTCTTCATTGTATTTCATTAGGCTATCAAATCTATCTGCATCTCCGATGCCTCCGGGAATACAAATACAGTCTACATCATCGAAGAATGTAGATTCTACTTCATCTTTGGAAAATAATTTAAAGGAATGTTGAGGAGAAAGAGATTTTATAATGCCATTAACTGAATCAACTGAGCAAGCTGGTTGATGAACAAATATAGCAATGTGCATGATATAAATTGTAAAAGCTCACTTAGGGGACCATTCCGGGGCACGACTCCCATAATCCCCTGCCCAGCAGCCGGGCACACACTTGTAACGATAACGTCCTAAGGTAGTGTGTTAGTTTTGCTTCTCGATTCTATAATCAGCCTCGTTAGAATCGGGATAGCGTGTAGTCAGCTTACGAAGGACATCAGCTCGATTTTCTCCTTCGATACGTGCTGTTCTTCCTGAAGCTATTTGTGTTACCAAATAAGTTCCTGGGCCGTCATTGGCATCTTGTTCGGGTTCTTCTGGTTCATCTTTCTTAGGTGCCTCAGATGCATAAGAAGCCGGTAACCTATCTTTAATATCAGCAATAGCTTTAGCAACATCATAACCACCTCTTGTAATGCTTTCCGAATTCTGTTTGATTTCTTCGGCTTTACTCTGTAGTGCTTTGATGATTTCTTTCATTAATCCTGGAAATAACTCTGCAAACTTTTTATCGCCTCTAGAATAACTATCGCTTTGATCACCATTATTCATTTGCCCAGTAGGGGCATGCATCTGCCATTTACCATTCTTATCGTCTGGATTCTCTTTATCGAAGATCGAAATGATCGGACCTTCCGGAGCATATCTTTCAAACCAGCGTAGGCCTGAACTAGATCCTGTGCAGAAACTAGCATTGAAACCAACAGAATTATTAAATGTATAACAGGCTCCGTAGTTATAAGGCAATGTAATTAAAAAACGCTCGTTATCGATTAAGGTAGTTTCTTTCTTTTCACGCTTATGTTTTTCGATAGTTTCGGCATCTTTGATCCGAGCAAGCTCGTTACGGTATTCTCTATCTTGTATGATGCGCTGTATCTGTTTGAGACTCTTGAACTTGTTGAAATCTTGATGTGGCTCTTTGAGCTTACCTCGGATGCTCAGTGCTTTCCAAGCACCTAGAGCATCTCCGCCTTCACCGTTGATATCTTCGTAGTCAACAACACCGTTGATATAAAGACGAGTGAGCCAATCGTCAAACTTACCATCTTGACTTAGGTCCCCATAATCTGTTGATCTAAGACTGTCGTCTAACAGTTCACTCCATAACTTAACGACTTGATCGTCTGCAGGCTTTGTTCCCAGTGCTGCTACTTTATTTTTAGGCAATGTGCCGTCATGACGCATAGCAATGGTCAACATCTTGATCATCTTGGGGTCTTTGAGTTTGGCTGCTATGTTAGCTTCTAATACGATTTGATTTAATTTCATCCTGATATCAAAGTCCTTTTAAAGAATCCAAGAACTGTGCCCAGTTTCTTTTGATCGCCATTGGATATATCTGTTAATAACTGCTTTGGGCCTTCTGAACGTTCTGCATTAAATCCTCTACTGTAACCTCTGGTAATGTTACCAGTCTGTTCTGGATAATGATGACTAGCTGCCATCAATACTGCTGTGTTGATAGCTTGAGAAACACTACCTGGAACATCCGAATCTCCTGCCTCTAAACTGTCTATAGCATTTTGTAAAGTTTTAACCTGACTAAGTTTCTTTTCTGCTTTATCAAACGCATCGTTCTTGATCTGATTGGCAATGTGTCCTTTGATGTCTGCGATAGCTGCTGTGATAGCGCGAACCCACAAAGGTTTAAACTTTTTAGTAAGTGTATCTACTGTAACTTCACCTGTAGTTCCTGCCTGTGCATCTGAACGGTTCCTCTTTTTATCATCTACAGCTTTAGAACCTTTGCCTACATAAAATTTCTGTAGTTTTCCAATCTCACCTTTTAAGAAATCTAATATATTTCCACCACGGCTGTCTTTAACTGATCTAGTTTCCCCGCCACTGCTGGCCACAGCTTCGTAGGTATCGCCTCGAGCTTTGATAGCCCCTGTGCCGTTAGCACCTTTGATAATGACCCATGCTCCTTGATAAGCACCCTTTAGTTCTGACCAAGAAATTTTATCTACCTGACGATAATCTTGATCGTGCGCTAATCGCATATCTTTGTGTAGTTTGACGATAACTTCTTTTCCGCCAGGATTGCCGGAGATAAGATCCAGCGATGTAGATGCTTCGTCTACATAACCTTCTAACAGTTGCGCAAATATTTTATAACTTTCTTGTCTCATTAGTTACACCAACTTTGTTTTGCCTCACCGTAATATTCACGAGCAAAGCCATTACGTATTAATTCGGATCGTAGACTCACACCGTTTAGTATGATATCTCCCAATACACGACCACCGAACTTATCCCATCCGTAGAGCGTAACTTGATGCTTTTGGGTTGTAGCGACAGCGTTTTTGGTAAAGGCTGTGGCGGCTTGTCCTCGTTGATCTTCTGAAGGGCATTGGGCTCTGAATCCTTTTTCTGGAGTATCGACTCCGTAGATTCTAATCGCAAGTTCTGGCTTAAGCGGTTTAGGAAGAAACGGCGCACTGATTACTACTGTGTCGCCGTCGTTCACCCTTAAAATTTGTGCATCATAAGTAACACCTTGTGGTGTTTTATCTGCCAGTGCTAATGCGGGCACTGCCAATAATAATAGTAGTAGTTTTTTCATTTATAGGATCCTAAATAACTCTGTATATTTATACGGCTTTTTCAGTATACTCAGCTTTTGTCCATCCGAGCAAATATTCAGCTTTCCAATGATTTTGTTCGAACCCTTGTAGATGATCCCACTTGTTTTTAGCGTTCCAAATACGGATAGCTGCATCTTGCCAATCAGTATGTCGAACAGTATATTCAAAACAGATCATACGATTCTTAAATGTTTCATAGTCGCAGTGATCATATTCCACGTGCAGAACTTCATAAACGGTGCCGTCTTCAGTGACAGCATCTAAAGCAAAATCAAAACCCCATTTACGTTTAGTCCTTAAAAGATAATCTGCTGAAGGGATAAGTTCTTTTAGTTCTTTTAGTTGATCGACAGCTTCTCTATCGTAATTGCAACGACATAAAAACATAGAATGATCTAGTATTAATCCGAGATCAGATTTTTCTAATTCGAACCAAGGCTCCTGCCAACAACGATGATTTAGTATAGGATAGTTAATGGGATAACCCATAGCAGAATAAAACTTCTGTTCTGCTAGATTAAGTTCAAATCCGTCTTTGTCGTAATATTTGAAGTCCTGTGTTTCTAGACCTTCTACAGGTTTTGTGCAAGAAGGATTTGACATCAGTGTTACTTGATGTCTACGAAACATTATTCTTCTTCTTGTGGCTTGGCTTGACAGTGAACACAGGCGCACTCTGAACAGTGATCGCAGGTTTCGTCTAGGCAGCTATGTCCGCAGTGTGCAGGATGTCTGCAATGATTACATAAAAATTCATTCTGTTCTGTCTTTGTCATCTATCGCTCCTCCAGTGACCCATGCTGTGCAACTACGATTGCCAGCGCATTTAAAATGTAAAAAGTTACAGTAACCTAAGTCTGCTCGGTGTATAGTAGCCATGGCATCTGTTTCTTTGCTGTCGCCTTTAATGCCTTCTTCTATACATGCCCACATCTTGTCGCTAACATCAAAGGCAGCACAATTGCCGCACTTCATAGTTTTAGCTGTTTTTTCTGTGATGCCCCAACGACGGGCAGCATCCTTCCAATATGATTCTGGCTCGTCTGGATTGGCAGGACCATAGTGATATTCGTCTATGGCTTTCTGACGATTCTTTAGGTTAACATCTATATCATAGGTAGCAATAGGACAGCCCTTGTTGGCTGCTTCTACTATGTTAATATATTTTCTGTATGTCATCTCTGTTCAATCCAAGTCATTGCAGACAGTGCCGATTTGTTAGCGTTGGGCGATGCTATGGCCAGTGTAAGAATATCGCTGACTGTGCCCAGACTGCCTCTACCTATTTGATAGACTGTGTCTTTATCTAGTCTAATACCTGTGCCTCCACCGCCAATAACGAATCCCGAATCAATATCTACTCCGCCTGTGTAACTGGTAGCTGAGATATCATATTGTGTGAATGAGTTAGCATCGGGCATGTCTACAAAGTTGGCGCCGGTCAGTGTGGCGTTGCGAACTAACTTATAAAACACTGAAGTATTATCTAAAGTGGCCGCTTGAAAGAATGTAGGCAGAACGATACCTTTTAAGGCTGTGCTTTTTAATCTGATGCTGAGTATGGGATAAAATGTATTAGCACTTGCCATAGTCCGACCAGTGATAGGACCAGTTATATTCTGTGCGATACCTAGTTTAGTTGCTGTTCCTTCTGATATAAGGCTGTTAGATCCTTGATATAGATAGTGGGTGCCTGCCACACCTGTGAGATTCTCTAGTTCTAATCTAATAGGCAAGAAAGGTGTCGAGCTCCAGGGCAGAGATGCTATGTTAGCGTGATTAAAGGTATGTATAACATGGGTGAACCCGTTAATGACCCAACCTATGATTATCTGTCCAGCACCATACCATTCATATTCAAATGATACCATTTGAGATTTTGTTGGATCGGCAGTTATTGAATCTATTCCACTTCCGTCTAACTTATCACCGTTCCATTGACTGCGAGGAACCCGAGTTTCAGTCAGAACGCCCGATGTGCTGGTGCGCACCACTACGTTATACTCGGGTAGCCCGTCGGCACCTATTACTCCAGCATCTTCAAAGTAAAATCCGTTATTTTCATCAAAAAGGCCTAATCGCCTGCGTATGCCTGTTACTGGTGTTTGTAATCTTACGGCATATGTTAGCGTAGAACTGCGTCCAGGGATATATCTCATCACATTGCGAGTTTGACGAATTACCTTAGATCCCTGTGTGCTGCCCACTGCCATATCTACCCAGTTGGTATTGGTATTCCAAGTAGCTGATCCTCCCAAGGTAGTGCTTTCATCCCAGACATCTGTTTCTTTACCGTATTGGAATGTATTAAAGAAATCAGTTTGATAATCTGATATTTTGATACGGTTCTTGCTAGTGTAGCCTGCTTGAGAATCTAGTGTTCTTAAACTGGGCTTACCTTCAGCATCATAGGTTAATGCTTTGTGTAGGTCGTAGAGATTGGGTTCGTCACTGTGGACGTAGTTTGTTGAGTTAGGATTTCGAATGCCCATTGATTATGCCCATGGGCGGCCCTGAATTAGACCCCCTACATTTGGATTATCTTCTACAGTATTATCTGCTTTATATTTTGTAGGTAGTTGTGTAATGTCTGCGGTTGTATCGGCATATCTGCCCGGTTCAATAAGATTTTGATCTGCTCTGTCTTGTCCAGCTAGAGCTAGTTTAGCTTCTTGTCTTAGTTTTTTATTTGCTAGAGTTGAAATTCCGTTAGCTGACATTTTAATTTCCTCCGTGGATTCTAAAACTGTTGCCTCGTATATCATCAACGTGCTTAGGTTTGTTTGGCCCACCACCTGCTAGAGTTGTTACTGCGTCTGGTGCAGCATATTCTTCTTTGGGAGTGTTTGAATATTCAGTAGGATCGCCTTTGTCTGCTAGGTCTACGATCTGACGGAATCTGCGAATATCGTCATTGTAAAAATCTTCGTCTTTGATTGCTGGCTTACCTTGTTTCTGCATGAAGCTGACAATATCATCATAGTGTGCCATATCCACCGGGCCGTTCTTGCTGAGTTCTATAACTCTCTGTGCAAGATCATGTATGTCTGCATCTTGTTTGATATCTTCACGAGCTAATTCTAGCAGTCTAATAAAAAGAGGAACGTCTAACTGAACTATATCCATTTGTAATCTCCGATTGAATATTTATCGGTTAAATATGTTTACTATGATCAACAAAGAACCTTTCAAACAATTAATCAAAGACCTTAAAGATTCCGGCAAATATCGTGTATTCAACGACATTGTTCGCGAGCGTGGTGAATTCCCCAAAGCTATATGGTATGGGCCCTATAACATTAAAACTATAGTTAATTGGTGCTCAAACGATTATCTAGGTATGGGGCAGAACAAAGTAGTGCTAGATGCCATGCACACAGCTCTAGACCAAACAGGGTCGGGTTCTGGCGGAACTAGAAATATAGGCGGACATAGTCATTATCATGTGGCTCTAGAACACGAACTAGCCATACTGCATAACAAAAGTCGTGCCCTGCTGTTTAGTTCAGCATATGTGGCCAACGAATGGACACTGATCAGCCTTGCTAAGATCGTGCCAAATATACAGTTTATTTCTGACAGTAAAAACCATAACAGTTTGATCGTAGGCATACAACACAGTCGAGCAGCCAAACAGATATTCGAACATAATGATCTAGAAGATCTAGAAAACAAATTAGCTCACAGTAAATTAGCAGGACATACTCCGTGTATAGTATTTGAGTCAGTGTATTCTATGGACGGTGATGTAAGTCCTATCAAGCAGATCTGCGATCTAGCAGACAAATATCAAGCTATAACTTACATCGACGAAGTTCATGCTGTGGGACTTTACGGCACACACGGTGGCGGCAAAGTTGAAGAACTAGGTTTAGAAAATAGAATCGATATCATTAACGGAACACTGGGCAAAGCATTTGGCGTCCAGGGCGGTTACATTGCTGCTGATGCAGATGTTATTGATGCCATCCGTTCAGTAGCTGCTGGATTTATCTTCACCACATCAATGAGCCCTGTGGCCTGTGCTGGTGCTCTAGCCGCAGTTAAGTATCTTAAAGATCATAATGAAATACGAGACAAGCATCAAGAACGTGCTAGAAAACTCAAGCATAGATTAAATGCCAACGGTATTCGAGTCATGGAATGTTCTACTACACACATCGTTCCTGTGCTGGTAGGCGATGCTGTTAAGTGTAAGGCAGTGTCAGATATGCTGTTAAACGAATACAACATCTATGTGCAGCCTATCAACTATCCTACAGTAGATGTGGGAACGGAGCGGTTACGTTTTGCACCTACTCCGTTTCATGATGATGGAATGATTGAAGATCTTATTTCTGCTCTGAAGGCTTCGTTTGCGTATCACCAGGTGCAAGTCTAAAACGGTCTTCAATAATATCTGTAGTTCCTACTTCAAATATCACAGTGTTGGGTTCTAGAGCTTCCACTTGATGGGGGCTCATTTCTGCAAAGTCTGCGGTCTTGCCTGCTTCTAGCTCAGCCTGTTTCAATTCGCCTGTGCCTACATCAGTCCAGGTTACACGAATCTTTCCTTCGTTGACAAACCAGCTCTTGCGTTTATCTCTATGAAACACTAGGCTAGTCTTTGCGCCCACACGCTCAAATACTAGGATCTTTCCACAGTATTTTTCGTTGTTGGCCCAGACTAATTCAAAGCCCCAGCCCTTGTCTAACTTTCCTGTTGGTTGTTGGTTCATGGTCTTTTCTCAATAATTTTATCAATAAGCCCGTATTCTAAGGCTTCTTCTGCGCTCATAAATTTATCTCTATCCATATCACGTTCGAACTCTTCGTAGGTCTTACCTTGGGTATTATGTTTGACATAAAGTTCTGTTAGACGTTTCTTGATGTGCATGATCTCTTTGTATGAAATCTCAATGTCAGATGCCATACCTCTTGCACCGCCCGATGGTTGGTGGATCATATGACGAGCATTGGGCAGCATAAAACGTTTGCCCTTTGCACCTGCATTGGCTAGAAACGATCCCATTGAACAGGCCTGACCCATGACATAGGTAGCCACATCACATTTAATAAACTGCATGGTATCATAGATACTCAAACCTGCTGTGACCACACCGCCCGGCGAGTTAATGAATAAGTTAATGTCTTTGTTTGGATCTTCTGATTCTAAAAATAACATTTGAGCAACAATCAAATTAGCCATATGGTCTTCAACTGGACCATTTAACATAATGATACGCTCTTTGAGTAATCTGCTGTAGATATCAAAAGCACGTTCGCCTTTGCTCGTAGTTTCGATTACCATTGGGACTAGTGTCATAGTGTTCCTTTGTTGTATTAAAGTTACAGTATATAGAAAATTGTAACGCAGGTCAAGTATGTAGCAAAAATCTCTTGCTTTTCGGCATTAAGTGAGTATATAATAGTCCTGAAGGTTAAATACTTTGTCGCGAAAGCGATCCCCTTTAGATTGAAATCAAAATGAGCACTTTACTATTAAATGCAGACATGCAACCTATCAGCTTACTTCCGCTGTCTACTGTAGACTGGCAGGAAGCCATACGATATATGGTTTTGGAAAAGGCCACTGTGTTAGAATGGCACAATGATTGGATTGTAAGATCGGCTCGCTGGGAAACCCGTGTGCCAGCTGTTCTGCTGCTCAAAGAATACCAAAAGCCAAAGAACACCATGCGACTATCTAAGCGTAATGTGTTCTTGCGAGATGAATATGTTTGCCAATACTGCGGCACAGATGTAACAGATCAAACTGCTACTTTGGACCATGTTCATCCTGTGAGCCAGGGCGGTAAGACCACTTGGGAAAACTCTACCACTGCATGTAAGCCCTGCAACTACAAGAAGGCTGCTCATGTGGGCAAGTTCAAACCAAAAGTCTTACCATACAAGCCGCACTTTTGGGATCTAGCCGAAAAACGTAAGCGGAAAGGCTATCATTTGGGTCACCCAAGTTGGGCAACCTATTTGGGTTTAGATTGAGTTGACAATCATAGCATTTGAATTTATAATTAGAGTTATTAAGGTAACTTTAAAAGGATTCAAATGCTATTAACCCTTGTTCGAGAAACACCTGCTGCTACTCAATTATACGCAGACAAGGTTAATTCTCAATTTCATAAAAGTCAGTCGCACTATGTAAGTCTTGCTGAAAGATTGCGTTCTTCTATTGGTGAAGAATTTTGGAAGCAAAGTTTACTCGAAGACAGCATTGATAACTTTCGTTCTCTCAATCCACAAATTAAAACGTGGAATGATTTAACTCTTTGTTCTGCTCAACAAACTACGCTCGATCTTATCGATATCGACATCACTTTACAGCGTCTTTATGATTTGATTCACGGCTGTAATATTTTAGATCACTTCAAGCAAATTTTGGTGATGCCTATTTGTGTGTATCGCGAACCCACAAGGCCCGGTCGTTATGTTTGTTGGGATGGTCAACACACTGCTATTGCTCTTTGGATTATTGCATCTAAGGTTCTAGGAGAGGACATTTCAAAGTGTAAGGTTCCTATTGTTGTATATGCATCTGAACAAAAATCCGAAATGCGTGAATGTTTTATTTCTCTCAACGGTGATGCCAAAAGACCGTTAGACCACATTGACATTGTGCATCAAAAAGTTTTTGGTGTTCGCGCAGATAAATCTAACAATAGCGAATGGAAAGTTGTTGAGAACAAATACACAGCTCTAGAAAACTGCAAAATTTTCTTAACTAATAGAAAATTCAACGACATTGATCAGCCGGGAGCTTACAGTCGTTTAGATGAATTTATTGATCCAAATTACGAACCTGTTATTACAGAGTATTTTGCCAAATATTTCTTTAAAGTATGCAAAAGTTCAAGACCTGTGCGACCAAAAGAAAGTTGGATGATCTACGATTTCTTTAAAATGTGTAAGATTCAGAAGATCGATGTCTCAGACAAGTATATCGGCGATGTGGCTCGCGGACTAAAGACTGCAATGGGCGGAGATTTTGATTCTGACGAGTTCTACGCCAAAGCTAAAAAGTCTTATCAAGATTGGTGGCGTGATAATAAACCAAGCCCGGACGGAACTCTTTGGGGTATCTCTTACAACGAAAATAAAATTGCTTTAACGTTCTTATTGGCACAACTCAAGAAGAATACTTCCGACATCGTATTGCCAAAAATGAATCCGTTATGGCCTGTTAGTCAAGGAGACTTATTTTGATTCTACGAGATGCTACTCTCGATAAACGCAAGGATGCACAGACTCTCAAAGAACAAATTGAAAGTCGTGCAACTTGTAAACTGAGTTGGTGTGATGAACCTTTAACGATGTTTAAAGGTCCAAATGATCGACATCTTTGTCGAGGTCATCAAATCAAACAAAGAGAGTATGGAGGATTGGGTCGAATTGACCGCCCTTGGACATTTTCTCGCAAATGGGTATGTGATTGGTGCGGCTACAATCCAAAAGAAGATTCTTGGTTTGAAACTCAAAAATGGGACGACGAAGATCACAAACTTAGAACTATGCGTAATATGCTAGTCGGTGATCACAAAATTAGAAAAGCAGACGGTGGTGCCGATGACGATACCAATGTCCAAACTCTATGTCAAAATTGTAATTCTAAAAAATCAGGGTTAAATCACGATCATCGCAGGTCGGTTGACAGTAATGACGATTGATGTTATACTATTGCCATAGTAAGAATTTAGGAGCAGACTGTGCGTTATTATATTGTCAGTTGGGATAATTTGGGTGTAGAGTTCTTTGAGGAAATCACCAAATATCATCCCGACAATTGGGCTAGGGCTCATTTGTTTGACAGCATCAAACAGAGCAAGAAGGTTGAAAAGAATTTTAGTTTCAACGTTCAGCATTTGATCATGCGAGCTCAAATGAATAGTCATCGTCATTACGAAATCTATGTGTTCACATCCACAGATGATATCGAACCCAAAGATATTCGAGAATGGTTTGAATGCGATCCACAGTCATTTGCGAATTGGGTGCGTGATAATCACAGTTACGAAATTTACTCTAATAGAAAAACAACAAAAGACGTGATAGTCTAGGGAGAAATATGGATACACTTTTGGTTCTATGGTTAATGGCTTTCGGCAATAACGCCTATAACGAATTGACAAAACAGCCGCCCGATGTTATAATAACTAAATTACCAGTAGCACCAGAATTGTATTATCCAGAACTCACAGAAGAAATGTGGGACCCTAATTGGATCAACAAGAAAGTTTAAAATGAGAACACAACCACAGGTTATTATTCAACAGTTAGAAGCAGACAACAGTCGTCTGGCCAAAGAGGCTGTGCTAGAATCTGCTATGAATCAAGGACTAGACGAGTTCTTTGAAGGTGTGCGTATGTGCCTAGACAACCTATATACATTTGGTGTCAAACAGGTGCCAATCAGCGACAAGGACGGTCAAGGTCTAAGTTGGGACAACTTCAAACAGTTGGCAGAAGCTCTTTATAAACGTGAGCTCACCGGTCATGCTGCTCGTGATGCTATCCAGTTGGCCATGGATGTGGCCACTCGTGAACAATGGAACGACTTCTATCGTCGTATCCTTATCAAAGATCTACGCTGTGGTGTATCTGAAACCACTGTGAACAAGATCGCTAAGAAATCTAAGAAACCGCAGTATTCAGTGCCTGTGTTTGAGTGTCAGCTCAGTCATGATTCAGCCAATCATGAAAGCAAGCTCACAGGTAAAAAAATCGTAGAGCGTAAGTTAGACGGAGTCCGTTGTCTTACTGTCATAGACTTTGAACAAAGAACTGTGACTCAGTATACTCGCAACGGCAAAGTTCTAGAAAACTTTGCGCATATCACAGATTATCTGCAACAACATATCGACACCTTTGGCAGGTCTTATGTGTTAGACGGTGAGATCATGAGCGGTTCGTTCCAGGATCTCATGAAGCAGGTGCATCGCAAGGACAATGTTAATGCATCAGATGCTCATCTCAATCTGTTTGATATCGTGCCTTTGGTAGAGTTCAAACAGGGCAAGAGCGTGATGGGACAGCGTCGTCGTTCAGCTTTCCTTCGTGAAAACTTCCAAAAGATCTTTGATGATTCGGGATTTATCAACATCGTTCCGCAACGTGAGTTTGATTTGGATGTGTTCACTGACGAAATTGAATTCCGCGACTACATGAAAGAAATGATCGAAGCTGGCTACGAAGGCGTGATGATCAAAGAACCCAATGCACCCTATGAGTGCAAACGCACTACTTCGTGGCTAAAGATGAAGCCTTTCATTGAAGTATCTTTGGCTGTTACTGCTGTAGAAGAAGGCACAGGACGAAATGTAGGCAAGTTGGGTGCTATTGTTTGTGAAGGTGTAGATGATGGTAAAAGGATTGTGGTCAACTGCGGTTCGGGTTTTACAGACGAACAAAGAGCAGAATTTTGGAAGGCTAAGGATTCGCTACCTGGGCAGGTCGTGGAGATCCGTGCAGATGCAGCGACTAGGAGCCAGGATAGTGAGGACACATGGTCGCTCCGTTTTCCTCGCTTCCTCCGATTCCGCGGATTTACAAAAGGTGAGAAAATCTAATATGCAAAAAGGTGCTATCAAAGACCTAGTCTACGGTGGACTAGAAGAAATCATAAACAACCGTAATTATTACTATCATAGTTCAGTTGGGTTTGGTTACAGCCATCTCACCGACGAAGGTAAAATAGCACTCTGCGAATTTATAGATCTCATGGCCTATAAGATTCGAGAAGCAGAAGATGCTGATCTAGATCGTAGGGCCAAACAACAGGTTATTGATCAACTAAAGAAAAAGGAGTGATATGAAAGAGTTATTTGGTTTTTTAAAGTGGACGTGGCAAAGCTGGCAGGCATGGCAAAAGATGTTCATACTGGCCATGTTTCTACAAGGCCTGGGTTGGGGCATGGGCGGTGACTATGGTATCTGGGTAACTGGAGTTGGTGTAGCCATCGTGTTTGGATTCATGATCAAATGGTTTGTGCTAGAGCGTATTCAAGAGAATTGGACTAAGTATAAACAACATCGCAACTCATTATTAACTACCATAAAGACATCAGATGAACGACAAAGAAGTATTTGAATACAACAATGAAGAAGAAGCTGAGATCGCACAGATCCAAGCTCTGTTCACTAATCAAAATGCTGTGGATAATGTTCGCAAGCAGTTGGCCAAACAGGCTGAACTGCCCAGTGAAGAGTTCTGCTTAGAGTGTGGGGAAGATATTCCTCAAGCACGTAGAGAGCTAGTGCCAGGTGTGCAGCTCTGTATCTATTGTCAGACCAAGTTGGAGAGATTCAAAGCCAACTATCGACAGCCTGGTGGGCACTCAGAGTAGTAGCTGATTCCCATATCTTATCAGGGTCCTGGCCCAGCAACCACTCAGGGCCTAGATTCTCAGCGGTCAGCCAACTGTGTTTGTGATTCCAGGGTTTTTCGCCTACCAATTCACGGGCCAGTTGACCCTGCTGCCAAGCACAAAATCCCATAAACATACGATAGTGTAAAGGCTCATGGCCATCTGCTATGGCTGTGAACATGTCAGCGTGGCTGGTCATGGCCCAGTCACTGTCGATCTCTATGCTTTGATCTATGCTCCAGCCCGTGTCATGCAACATCCAGATAGTGCCGGGATTCACAGGACCTCCCCAGTATAAGCTGAGATCGGGCACGGGTCCTAGGTCCAAGGGTTCTGTGACTTCTTGTAGGCTGTGTGTGGTCTGTCTATTCACACAAAGGCCAAAGTCGCCCTGCTCAGTTGAGTGGGTCAGCATGATCACTGCGTTACGAAATCTACGATCGGGTATGCCCGGAGGTGCTATGAGTAGTGTGGATGGATGTATAGTTTGCATTTAGGACCAATCAGGTAGTGGGCCCCCATACTTCTTACCTTTGATCTTTTTGCCGCGGACTTTGACACGTTCAGATCCTACTTTGTGGCTCTTGCCACCGTCTCTGGATCTGTAGCCCTGGCTTTTGCAAGAAGCAAGTTGGCTGGCGCCCAATGCTGAATCAGGTTTACCGCTTTGGCATAGCTCACGGCTAGCTGGTTCTTCATCTAGGCTTGCATCTGTGGATGTGACTCCAAACATCAGTTCATCGTTTAGAGGAAAGTCCAATTCCATAAAACGTTCTGGTAACTCGGCTGTGTCTATGATAAAATCTAGTTCGTCTTCTGTGGGATGCTCTTTCATCAGGACCTTGGCAGCATCGTCATGTGCTTCAGCGTTGTCCCAGATATTGACGTTGTAGTGTTCTTGATAGAGCCGGGCCACAGCGTCCATGACCTTGTGATAGTCACAGGTAAAGATGTTTTCAGTGATAATTTCTCGGATTTTCATACTAACTGCGCTGCTCCATAAACGGCCATGACTAAGTGTGTTTTTAGCTCTAGATCATCGGCTTCTGCGTCCAATCTATCTGAACGAACTAGATCCTGCATGAGTTCTGCGAATTCACTCTGTGTGAGTTGACCCTGCTCATATTGTGTGAGCATCTCCAGAGCCATGACTGCTCGCTGTTGGCACCATGCTCGATCAGTATGCACTAATTGTTCTAATTGTTCACGCATCAAAATCTCCCTAGAACTGCAGAAGCAGCTCGTTCACTCTGTGATTGCAGTATCTTCTTTTTGATCTCACAGTAGCCCTTTGAGCCCTGCTGATCTAGACTGCGCCGATACCAATCATCCACTGTGTCCTGCATGGGCTTGATCAAGCGCAGAACATCTGCCTGTCTAGAACCCTTGCTGTTAGAATACAGTTCAAACCATCTAAGATCATCACGTATGCGCTCTGCCTGTGCCAACTGTGGCTGATCACAGTTGATGCGATCCACTCTGAGCTGAACATCCACGATCTTAGCTGATTGATTATCATCCCAGAATGAAGGGATCCAACCCCGAACTGTGCTTAGGGCAGCACAGCCTGATAACAACTGTGCGCAGATCATGATCAAAAAGAATTTCTTCATGTTATTATTTATTCTACCTGCACCGCTTTGACCAACAGATCAGCCAAAGCTTCATGAGCGTCTTCAAGTCCGTGACCCCAAGGACCACAGGCAAAGCCTCGATCTCTCAGCCACTGCGGATAGTTCGGTCTGCCCTCTATGCTCAGTGCCCAGGGTGTGTCAAGATCGGGTTCGTCAGTCATGATCAGTTCTATGAGCTGATGTCCACCTTGCAGACACAGAGCCTGAGCGCAACGATGCAGAGTGGCCAGTGTAGGATTGGGTCTCCATATGTGCTGTATGTAAGCACGATTAGCTGCGGTGTCACAGTCAGGCATGTCCAGCCACTGTGAGCCCAATTGCAGATAAAGATCCTGATCTCTAGAGGGCCACTGCCCTGGATCAGGCCAATAGCACTCTGAGCGATCTGTATAGGTCCAGCCTACGATCACGATGCTGGGACTCAATGCTGCTAGTTCACGAGCCAGCAATCTCAGTGTGCGAGCATTTGAGCCTCCGCTCATGGCCCAATTTGCACAGGGAATTCCTAAACGATCCGCGATCTGATTGCTAAAGCTGAGAGGCTTACACTGACTGTCATAGTCTGCGAACCACTGAGGAGGCATAGGAATCAACTCGCAGCCCGCAACGTGACTGCAACCAAAGGCTAGTAATTGAGAGTAGGTCATCAGAGTATTTACTGCCCGGAGGGGCAGCGCAAATTTTTTAGCGCGAAGCGCAGCGCAGATTGTGTGTAGGGAATTTGAATAATTATCTACGCATATAACTATACGTAGTCTAGTGCAGGTTGACGTGAGAGTTCCGGATACTTGAGTAGAAAAAAACTAATATACTCACAGGGCACAAAGAAGTCTATGCAATCTCCTCTGATACTCATCCAACCTCCCCATGCTTGTATATCTCGCCAAACAGCTTCTTCATCGTAGGCTAACTGTTCAAATGGATGGTAACGATAACAGAATAACTTTATATCAAGCATAGTAAAGTATAAGTCTCAGGATCACAGTCTATTATGACTATGTATCGATCTTCCCAATGAGTTGAAAAGCCGTCTGAGTAGTCCCAGAGTATGTGTATGATACGAATTGGCTGTCCTACCCGTATCCTATCCTGTAAGCGATCCAACTGCTGATGGTCATAGTTGAGTGTATACATAGAATTATTTACAGTAATCAGGGTCTAAAGACCCGAGAGGTTTAAATATCAGTATGCAAAAGACTGTTTACTATTTGGTGCACAAAGACTCTGAAGAACGAGTTCGTTACTATAAGACTCGAGCTGGCGCTCGAATCGCCCAACGTGCTCGTAACTCGCATTTGGGCTTTCAAGATCGTATAGAGCGTGTGTGCATAGGGGACAATTGGGAAGCAGAACAATGCCAGCTGGCCAACGGCACCGTAGAGACTGCTACGTATGTGATCATAGAAGATACTGTAGACACAGAGGATTTAACTGTAGGGAGTCTCTCGCAGAGCGAGGACGACTCCTAGGCCCCGCTGCGTGAGTTGTGCGTATACGTGTGTGCGTGTGTGCGTGATCAGTAAGTAGCAAAAAGTGTGATTTACTGATCGGACTAGGAGTAGTGGCATGCGTATAGACATCTATAGTGGGGGTAGGGGATACCACAAAGTGCAAAAAAGTGTGAAAAAGTGTGGAATTGTGTGGTATTTTAGCTAAGCCTCTCCTACCACCGACCTGACGATTCTCTACTGTATGAAATTCTAGACTCTACTCTGCTCAAACGATCAGTTTTCCACCATTTCCCTGTAGAGATCTACCGGCCCCGCTGCGTTGAAAACGTGATCATCTACGGTCTAGTCACTGTATAAGTATAGTATACACGGGAGCGAACTGTGATCACTACTATATTATTCTTGGCCTCTGTGCCTTTATTCACTCTACTAGTATACTGGGCACTGACTAGTGACTCGTGGCAGGACAGAGT
>Ga0255183_1000076_pt1 | contig 44508 bp, 47 predicted proteins | sample Atl_UVDOM_RepB_8_FD_183638 | JGI IMG/M metagenome (GOLD analysis project Ga0255183, IMG submission 183638) | Freshwater microbial communities from Altamaha River, Georgia, United States - Atl_UVDOM_RepB_8d | ecosystem: Environmental > Aquatic > Freshwater > River | place: USA: Georgia...
ATTTGCGGTGAGCTTTGAAAAAAATAAGATCTATCTTCCATTAGATGGGGGCCCAACGACTCACATTATAAAGCCGCACGTAAGGTATTTTAATTCCACTCACGACACTCCCTATAACGAGTACCTATGTATGAAATTGGCTGGAGCTGTTGGATTAAATGTTCCAGGGGTGGACATTATTGATGGTGAGTACCCGCTCTTTATTGTTGAAAGATTTGATCGAATTCAAACTAAGACTGTGGTGTCGAGAATCCATCAACAAGATTTTTGTCAGGCGCAAGGGATAACATCATTAAAAAAATATGAATCAGATGGCGGGCCTAGCTTTGCTGATAACTATAAGCTTGTGAAGGCGTATAGCTCGGCACCTATTCCAGATTTAAATCAGTTACTAAAATGGCTTCTCTTCAATCTTATCATTGGAAATAACGACTCTCATTCAAAAAATTTAGCTTTCTTGCAGACAGTGGATGGAATCCGACTTGCTCCTTTCTATGATCTTCTCTCCACGTCAGTCTATAAAGAGATTGGACAAAACTTCGCCTTTAAGATTGGTGGACAGAACCTCTGGTTTAAACTTAAGAGAAGGCTTTTTGATAAGCTTTCGGCTGAGCTTGAATTAAGAGACGACGTGATTCCTAAACTTGCATCTAAGCTCTTAAATGATATTGAGAAGAGTTATCCAAAATTACTGGAAGATTTTCATGAGCGTTTCCCAGAAGTGAAGACTGGCAAAGTTTTAGAAAAAGAGATTCAGAAGCGAGTCGCCTTTTTCAAGAAAATATTTGCGATCTAGACTTCATTTTGTTTTGAAAGTACATGTATGTGGAAATTCGTAGGATTGATTGATAAATTTTGTAACTGATCACTTTCGATATTTTAATCACCTTCAATAGCGGTGATATAACCTCTTTTGGAGGTTGACTCAGAAGGGGATTATCCCTTATAATCTAGCTATGCTGGATAAAATTCTCGGCAGTGATACTGCCATGAAAATTATGTTTCATTTAGTTCATTACGGTGAGATATACCCTTCCGCCGTCGCCAAGGACTATCAGTTGTCGCTTAGTGGGGTACAAAAACAATTTCAACGATTCGAAGAAGCTGGGATATTAGTTTCCAAGCTTGTTGGAAAATCTCGAGTTTATCTCTTCAACAAAAAATCACCTACTGCGAAGCCATTTATTGAGCTTGTGAAAGTCTATTACGACGGCCTCTCTCTCGAAGACAAAGAGCAAATCTTTGGAGTTCGGAGAAGACCTCGCCGACCTGGCAAGCCGGTAATTAAGAAAGGACAAGCTCTTGGATGTAATGATAACTAAAAAATCTATAAATGGAGAATAAGTCGTGACCCAGTCAGAAGAAAATCAAACCTGTCCAAAATGTAGCTCACTCTATGGGTATCAAGATGGTCACCAATGGGTTTGTCCTGAATGTTTTCATGAATGGACTCTAGAGACTAAAGCAGAAGAGCAGGGAGAGGAAGTCAGTCAATTTTTGGATGCTAATAGTGTCCAATTACAGAATGGCGATTCCGTTACAGTGATCAAAGATCTTAAGGCCGGAGGAAGTACGATTAAATCCGGAACAAAAGTAAAAAACATCAGACTCCTCGATGAGCCGGTCAATGGCCATGACATTGCCTGCAAGATAGATGGCATTGGTTCAATGTATCTCAAGTGTTCGGTGGTTAAAAAAGCCTAAATCATATCATCTTGAATTTCTCTAAAATGCAGTATTTAAAGACTGAGAACGGGAGCAATTATTTCATAGATACGAAATAATTCATCTTCTCTTTCTACATAGAAATCAATTCCATAGATATCTTCCGAAACATTATATGAGATATTCCTACGGGAAAGTTCACTGGAAATTTTAGAAATTACTTGTGAGAGTATCTTCTCATCATTTCTACTGAGCCTAGGATAGATAGAGAGCACAAGCGTTCTAGGGTGATAGAGAGGGTGACTGATGGGAGCGTATTTAAACTGGCTCAGAAGATCTTGCTGGTATTTTTTTGATCGCGACCAAAAAGTCCAATACCCAATATTTGAGTTCACATTCTCTAAGAAAAGATTTTTCGGAAAAATTTTATTTCGTGAATACCAATCATCAGATCCATTAATCTCATTCATAAACCTTTGAAGGTCTTGAAGATGATACTGAATCCACTTGTCTTTTAGGTTTGGAGTAAAAGAAAGAGATAGGAAAGAAAAAAGGAATAGGAATAATAGTTTTTTCATTGAGAGTACTCATACATAAGGAGTGGCTTTCTGTAAAAGGATCGTCTAAAAAACCACATAAAAATTACACATTTAATTAAGTTAAGTTTTTGAATGAAATCAGTAAATTTTTAATCATAAGCAAAGTTTTATAGGTGAGTACTTACTATGAATCCAAGATGGAAATCGGAGAAAAGAAAACTCAAGAGAAACGTCGCAAAACCATTTTAAGCGCAACAAAGTTTTAAATCATATAGAGCCTCATCATAAGAAGTATAATCAGTTGGTTATGTTGCTTATTGAGAGAAATCCGTCCTACGTAAAATATTACTAAAAGGCTCTCCTTTTTCTGCCGATAAGCTAAAAATGGGAGATGTTCATGAAGCATTATTTGGTTATAGGTAGCATTTTTTTTCTCATTGGAACTGGATTCCTTTATTACGGCGTAAATTCATTTAACGAAAACAGGAAATTTTCTGCAAGCGCAATTGAAGTGGAGGGGCTAGTAACTTCATATGAACGCATCTATAGAAAAAAGGTAGTAGGATATGCCCCAGTTTTTACATACCAGTATAAAGGTAAAAGCTACCAAGGACAGAGTAAAGATTATTACATGTCATCATCTGATTTATTGGGTAAAAAATTGAAATTAAAGATTGATCCAGCCAATCCTCATATTATGAAAACTAGTGATATTAGCGGATGGTATGAAACCTTACTCGAATTAGTATTTGGTGTTTTATTCAGTTTATTTGGATTTTTCACCGTTCGTGCTGGAATTATAAGAATTAGAACTGTGAATCAGCTTAAAATGAGAGGTACTAGAGTCTCGGCAAAGGTTGTTTCAATTGTTCCAAGTGGTACGGTAATAATGGGTGTAAAATATTTAAATGTTGTTTGTAAGTGGATACATCCAGAAATTAAAGTCTCTTGGACTTTTTTTAGCGAGGATTTACATCATAAGAAATTAGCACATCTTAATCCTAACTTATGTAGTTGCCCCTGTCAAACCGGTCCACTTAGCCAGCTAAGTTTTCCCTTATAAACTGCCTCGGTGACTTCATCTTCAGTCCCTTATGAGGTGCATTTTCATTATAGTCCTCAAACCAACTTGCAAGTTGCCCCATCACGGTGGCTGCATCTTCGAGATCACCAAACCAAACTTAGTCTCGTTTAATAGTCTTTACTAAGGCCTCTGCCATGCCATTGGATTCTGGACTGTATGATGGTGTGGTTCTGATATCAAAACCGATCATACGGCCAAAGTTAACCGTTTCATGGCTCGTATAGCACGGGCCATTGTCACTTTCTAATTGAAAAAGTTTTTCTTCATTTTTGGTTACAATAATCCTGCCATTTATAAAATCATGTCTTAGGCAGTCTTTTTTTCTTAAGTCGGGTAGTTTTTTTAGATAAAGTCCATAATCAATATCAACTTTAATATTCAATTCATTTGCGTTAATTTTAAGAAAATGAAGCCAAGCTTTTTGAGTGTCTTCACTTTTAACATCTTGAACAAAGCACATTAAAATCGAAACAGGTCTTAACTTGTACAAGACATCTTCTGCTGATTGTGAGCTTTTTGGTAAATATAATCCTGCATGATAGACATCAAAGACTAAGTATTCACGAGTACCTACACCGTTAAGTGTCAGGGTCTGATTTTCTAGGACTCTGGATTCTGAAAAATCAAAGCCCTTATAATTTTTAGCTTTTAAATCTAAAGAAAATATAAATATAAGTGTTAAAACTATAATTCGCATTTTATTTTTTATATTGCTGGTGAATAATCGTCCAGTCATAAGGAATAAATTCTACTTTATAATTGTGTGGTGCTTTTTTCTTTGCATATTTGTTAACATATTCGATAAGTCCTGACCGACTGCTTGCAAAATCCTCTGAGTAAAATTTCAAAATTTCTGATAAATAGACTGTTTGTTTGGCATCATCTATGTACATCTGTTTTGGATTATTAAAAAATTCAATGGCTCCGTCTTGTAATTGCTTTTCTAAATTTTTTGAATCAAAAGGAGTGGCAGGCAGTCGAGGACATCCCACTGACATACAATTCAAAGCAAAGTGAATACGTGGTTCACCTACTTTTCGAATAATGTCGTTTTCGTACGAAAGCAGACTCATTTTTTCGCCATCAATTTCAAATTTTTTTAAAAAGAAAAATTTAACTTTAGCGAACCCACTGTTGGACTTGGTTTGGTGACTATCAATGACATTGTACATCGATAAGGCATTATATGAGTTGATGTAATAAGCTAATTTCTTTTCAGGGGTATTAAATTCTTCGGGTTGGCTTTTGGGACCATGCGCTTGAATGTAACCCACATAGTTTTGTAAATTTAAAATATTTTTTTCTAGGACATAAAAGTCAATATAGCCATCAGAATCAACGTATTTAGCTAAGACATCAGCCCAAGCTTTTTGGGCCTGCTCTGCAGATAGATTTTGTGTGCTTTCAACTTTGGTCATCGTTGAACAAGCCGATAAAAATAAACAGGAAAGTATTAAGCTTTTTAATTTTGAATGCATGAAGTTCTCCGTGAAGATTAAATTTTATTAAGATTCCAGTCATAGTCTAAAAAATTAATTTCAACTTTTTCAGCCAAAATTTCATTTTTAATTTCATCGGTTAAACTCATGTGTTCAACAATAAAATTTCTTAAAGATTTAAACTTTTTAGATTTTTCAAAATCGTCTCGATACCATTTAAAAATTGATGAAAGTTTTAATTCTTTAGATTTCTCATGATAAATATTTCGTGATTTATCATTCAAAAATTCACGCGTAGCTTTATCTAACTGTTCATTCAGTTTATTAGCTGTAAAAGCTTCTTTTTGCAAAGCGGGGCAGCCAATCGATGCACAGTTAAAGGCTACATGTAGTCTAGGTTCATCAAAATTGGGCCTAGTTAAATCGTGTTCTATACGATCAAGATTAGAATTTTCACCTAAAAAATTGAAAAACTTAATTTTCCAAGTGCTCTTGAATAAACTGCCTATGTTCTTGACAGACTTTAATTCTGGATTTTTTTTCATCTCATCAACTATTAATTGAACTGTATAAGCGTTATAGGCATTAAATAAAAACGATAGTTTTTGATTTTCACTAAATTTGTTATATTCATCTTTAGTTACAGCAGAAACTTCAGTTAAATACCCTTTAAGCTCCTGTGGATTCTGTATTAATTGACTGTACTTTACTTTTGAAGTGGGCCCATTCTTTACAACGTATTTCGATAAAACATCAGACCATTTTTGGTGACTGTGATCAAAAGCATAACAGACATTAAGTGATAATAATACGGTTATAACAGTGATTAGAAATTTCATGAAGCACCTCTTCTCCAATTAAAAAACATTTTTAAATATTTAAAGACCCACCGAGGAGCATGAGCCTTTTTCCACATACCTGCAGCATATTTATTAGCTTCAGACATCGTTGGGTAGGTATGAATCGTGCCCAAAATTTTATTAAGACCCAAATTGTACTTCATAGCCAGTACAAATTCAGGAAGCATTTCACTGGCATTATCAGCAATGATTGTCACACCTAAAATTTTATCTGATCCTTTGGCTGTCAAAACTTTTACAAAGCCATGATCTTTAGAGTCAGCGATAGCTCTATCAAGATCATCGATTCCATAGATTGTTTTTTCAACTTCTAATCCACTCTTCAGGGCATCATGTTCATTGATTCCAACACGAGCAACCTCTGGCTTTGTGTAAGTGGCCCAAGGAATTACTCTGTAATCAACAGCAAACTTTTTAAACGGTGAAAATAAACTATTTACACTGGCATACCACGCCTGATGAGCAGCCACATGTGTAAACTGATAAGGACCTGCGGCATCACCACAGGCATAAATATTGGGATAATTTGTTCTTAGAAATGAATCAACCTGTATTGTCTTTTCCTTGGTTAAGGGAATATTTAATTGTTCTAATCCAAAACCCTTAACATTAGCAGCTCGTCCAAGTGCTAATAATACTTTATCAAAATAAATATCCTGTGGCTCAGATTGGTTATAGATTTTGATTTGCACTTTACCACCAATCCCGACTTTTTCAAATTTTTGAACCTCAGCTTTTTTGATAATATCAATTCCACATTTTGCAAAAACTTTTTCCATGAATAAAGATACGTCATTGTCTTCACGTGGCATAAGATGTTCCCCATTATCAATCACAGTGACTTTTGAACCTAAAAAAGAAAAGGCTTGTGCCAGTTCGCATCCTATGGGGCCACCACCAATTACAACTAGTTTTTTTGGTAGCTCTTTAAGTTCCCAAAGATTTTCTGACGTCAAAAAGCCAACATCTTTAAGTCCAGGCCATTCAACGATTCGTGGACTTGCCCCAGAGGCAATAACGATATTTTTTGTTGTTAAAGTTTTGTCACCAATTTTAACTTCCCAAGGTGACAAAATTTGGGCTTCACCAGTTAAACAATCTACTCCCATATTTGAGTAGCGTTCGATTGAGTCATGTGGTTCTATTTTTTTTATGACGTCGTGAACTCGGGACATGACTTCAGAAAAGCTAAATTCAACATCTGATTTTTTAATTCCTAACAGAGCCGAATTTTTTGATTCCCAAACATGTCGGGCTGATCGAATTAGAGCCTTACTTGGAACACAGCCCGTATTTAAGCAATCACCACCCATTTTATGCTTTTCGATTAAGGCCACTTTAGCCTTGACCGTGCTGGCAATAAAAGAGGAAACTAAGCCCGCGGCTCCGCCACCAATAACGATCATGTTGTAATCCCATGAGCTTGGTTTCTTAAAATCTTTGTAGATTTTTTTGGTTTTTAAATAACTCAATATAAACTTAATAATGAGTGGCAAAAGTCCCAAGAGGGCTAGTGAAATAAAAATGCCTGGTGATACAAGGCTAGCCAAAGAATCAATTTTTGCCAGCTCTTGACCAGCATTTACATAGACAAAAGTTCCAGGCAGCATACCAATTTGGCTAAAAAGATAAAATCTGACTAAGCTGATCGGAGTCAAACCCATGACTAAATTAACAACAAAAAAAGGAAAAACTGGGAGCAATCGAAGAGTTAAAAGATAAAGTGGTCCTTCATTTTCAATTCCAGTATTAATAGACTCAAGGTGGGCTTTAAACTTTTGTTGAATCGAGTTGTAAAATAAAGTGCGCGATAAAAGAAAAGCTAAAGTTGCACCAAGAGTACTTGAAAAAGAAACAATCAGTGTTCCCCAAAAAGAACCAAACAGAGCCCCTGCAAGTAAAGTTAAAACTGTGGCTCCTGGAATAGAAAAAGCTGCACAAAAAACGTAAACAGTAAAAAAAACTGATACAGTTTTCAGAGGTTCTTTTTGAAAGCTGAGTTGATACGTAACAAGTTGGCTTTTGACATAGCCAAGTGACAGGTAGTCATAAAATCCCAAACTGTATGTAGTTGCAAGTGCACCCAATATAAAGATCAACAAGAACCATTTTTTTGCAGAAGAATTTTTAGATGCCAAGCAACTTACCCTACCTATTTATTATTTTAAAAAATTTTAATTTTTGTATCATGAATCATATTATGACCTTCCCCCTGATTTCGTCCAGAGAGAAGTGTAGAAACTCCGCATCTTAAAATTCTGCGAACCCCAGCAAAAACTCTTCAGGAGATTTATTTCCAAGAGAGCTGTGTGGGCGATAGCGGTTGTAATTCTTTCGCCATTCTTCAATCTTTTCTTTAGCGTCTTGTAATATTGAGAAGTATTATCATAAATTGCTGGAAGAGTTTAATGAGCGTTTCCCAGATTTGAAGACTGGCAAAGTTTTAGAAAAAGAGATTCAGAAGCGAGTCGATTTTTTCAAAAAAAGATTTACGCTCTAAACTTCATTTTATACTCATTTTAGCTGGAGAATTCACAGCGGATTTTTCTCCAGTCCCTAGAGAAGCCTCATCATTTTAAGTTTGAGTTTTGAGTAGGGATTATACTTTAGGCTCGGATCAGGCCAGAAACCTTTTTTGAGGATCGATTTTTGATGACTAAAAGCCTTGAATCCATGAACTCCATGGTAACTTCCCAGACCACTAGGACCAACTCCACCGAAAGGGAGCTCAGAGTTTGTAAAATGCATGACCACATCGTTGATGCAACCTCCACCAAAGCTCAACTCGCGAAGAATTTTTTCTTGAGTTTTTTGATCCTGCGTGAAGAGATACAGAGAAAGTGGTGTAGCACCCTGTTGAATTTTTTTGATAACCTCATCAAGATCATCAAAGGTGAGCACCGGGAGAATTGGTCCAAAGATTTCTTCTTTCATGCACTCATCGTCCCAGCTCACGTCTTTAAGGATTGTTGGCTCGAAATAATTCTTCTCCTTAAACGCGCGACCTCCGAAGTGAACTTTATGTGAAGGAATAAGTTTTTCTAAGCGCTCGAGGTGACGCTGATTGATGATCTGAACATATCCCTGATGCTTTAAAGGATTTTCTCCCAGGATGATTTTAATTTGATGAACGAGTTCATCGAGAAATTTTTTAGTCAAACTTGAGTGAACGAGAAGATAGTCGGGGGCGATACAAGTCTGTCCTGCGTTGAGAAATTTTCCCCAAACAATTCTTTTGGCAGCGATTTGAACATCAACATCAGGAAGAATGAGGCAGGGGCTCTTGCCTCCAAGCTCCAAAAGAGTGGGCGTCAGAGTTTCAGCTGCCGCTTTAGCAATAATTTTTCCGACGGCCGTGCTGCCTGTAAAACAAATTTTGCCGTAGCCATAGGTTAAAAGTTCTGTGGTCACATCGACTCCACCATCGATGACATGAAGAAAGCCCGGATCAAAATGTTCGTTGATGATTTTTTTTAGAGCGCTAGCACTTCTTGGAGTTAATTCACTAGGTTTTAAAATGGCCGTATTCCCCGCAGCGATGGCAGCAATCGCTGGAGCGAGGACTAATTGGTAAGGATAGTTCCAAGCACCTATAATAAGTGTCGTTCCCAGGGGTTCAGAGAGGATGAAGCTTTTTCCAGGAAAATTGGTTACATTCGTTTTAACCTTAACTGGCCTTGCCCAATCATGAAGATGTTTTATCGCTTCATCAATCTCGCTATAGACAAAAGAGAACTCCGTTAGAAAAGTGAGGGAGGGAGATTTTTGAAGATCCTGTTTGATCTCATCAGAGAGGAATTTTTCGTGAGTTTTAATAAGGTTTTTGAGCTCTTGGAGCTTCTTTTTCCTGAAATTGAGGTCTTTGGTTTGGCCGGTGAAAAAGAAAGCTTTTTGGCCGTGAACAATGCTCTTAATATCTTTCATAAACCCCTCATAAATGATGAAAATGTCGATCTTAAAATACTAGTACCTGAGCATTAAGGTTGGAAAGATATTTTTCCGATAAAGAGACTATGAAAAACACACTACTTCTTATGATCGTTTTATTCTCGCTTAAAGCTCATACCCGCGAAACTCTTTGGAAAGTTGACGGTGGTTATGTGGCGATCTTCGAGGATCCTAAAACCAAGCTCATTTATTCTGCGAGTTGCAAAAAATATAAATGCAAATCACTCATAGAATCTAAAAAAGTTTCCTGGAAATCCCTTTCAGAGGATTCGCTGTTAGGTGGCAAAAATCCTGGGGCTGTTCTGTGCAAGGAGAGTCTCAGAAAAAATATTGTTTATCTTAAGGATCTTCAAGGAAATGAGAGCACGTTTTGTCACTTCGAAGATGGCTCATTGATTTCATCATCATCTCTCATACAGATCGCAGATGAAAATAAAGCGAAAGGTAAAAAGTAATGAAAAAACTTATTCTTACTTCAGTCTTGATTCTAAGTTTTACTTCTCAGGCTTACGGGCAAAATTGTGGAATGATCCCAGATGGACAAGTGGTGAGGCTTGATGGTGAAAATGGAAGCCTTAAAAATAATCGTGTGCAAGATCAAGACGGACTCGGTACTTGTTATGCCAACGCTGCTTCTGTGGTGTTGCATTCAGCGATGCCCGACGCTCCAAATCTCTCTTACATTAATCTCGCCGTTGAGTACGCAGAATCAGTGAACAGGAACAAGTCTAGACGTGCCTACAATGATAAGAAAAATCCAGAGGATAAAAAACAAATGATCCTCGATGGCGGTCATGTTTGTGAAACCATTGAAATCGCTAAGCAGAAAGGTGGAGTGTGTAAAAGATCGGATGTTCCATTAGAAGAAGTCTTATTTAAAAACAAAATTGGTGCTGGCGCTGATCCAAAACAGTTACAAAAAGAAATCTTTCTTAAAATTTCAGATTACTACGATAGTGTGAACAGAACTTTTCCTACGGCGCCAAAGTCGACAGTGATTATCCAGGATCTCGTTAATCCAGAGGTACAGAAAAAAATAGAAGAGGGTGTTCAGGTCATCGGTAAGACCGTCGTTGAGGCAGGAAAAAAAATCGGTGGGTTCCTTGGAAGTTTAGGTTCAAAGTTTAAAAGCTTTTTTGATGCTGTCCTTGACCGCAAACGTGAAGAGCCTCTTCCTGGTCCAGTGATCATAGAAGACCGTAATGAACAAGCTTATGAAGATCTTATTAAAAAAGTCTCAGCAACAGATGAGCCTTCAAAACAAGTGGAACAACCTGTGGTCGAAGAGCCTCAAACACCTAAGGATCCGAATCTTTTCAGTCGAGAAAAATTTGAAGCTTTGAAAAAATCGACCAAGGAGCTGAGTCCTAAAGAGAAATATCAACTCGCTCTCTACGATTTGATTCAAAAAAATGCCGCTGATTATAGTCTCAAAAACTGTGAAGTTCTGGAGACTAAAAATGCCATCACCGTTACTCAAGATCTCAGTGCCTTACTTTATAGCCTAGGGAAATCTTCTAATAATCGAATGTACAGTAATATCTCTGCGACATTAAGCATAGGCGAGTATTATTATAAAGGTCCTTCAGAGTTATGGGTTTTTAAACTCAGAAAAAATTTCGAAGAGAAAATTAAACAAATCTACCTCAATGGATTTAGTCGCTTCCCTCTTCCGAAATCCGGCCGAGATGCTTTTCTCCAAGCTCTTCGTGCGGAGATGCCTGAGATAACAGAGGATCAGTTCAATGAGGTCTTGAATCAGCTTGATCCTGAGGTCATGAGCCTTCTCGAAGATGATTATGATCGTTATGCGAAAAAAGACTACTCAAAATGCTCACAGAAAAAACTCGCCTACCTTTTAAATGACGATGGACTTAAAAAAGATATTGAACTTGATCCATGTTTAAGTCAGTACGGTAATCAATTGAGCGGTGTTCAAAACCTTGTGACAGGTTTAGATAAAACTAATGTCGCTGATTTTGATCGGATCGCGGACTTTCTCTTAAACGCGCCAGACACTGATTACGATGAGTCTATCATGAAGCTTTTATCTCCAACTTGTACAGATGAACAAAAAATCAAGATTCCTGATCAGTTAACATGTGAAGATGAAGCTATCTATTTTGATAACGATGACCTTCGCTCACCTCAATCTATTGAGTTAAAAGTGAAGCAAGAAAAAGCTAAGTTCTTATCGAAAGCTTCTGATTCTTTGAAACGAGGAAAAGCAGTTGGAATTTCTGTTTGCACTGCTTTCTTCAAACAAAAGTCAGACTACTTTTATAATTTAAATAGAGATTGTAATTTAAGTGATGATACTGGAATGCATGCGGTTAGTGTTATTGGTTATCGTTGCAAGGCAGGTAAGATGGATTACCTTATTCAGAACTCTTGGGGATACTGGCACAATCTTGATGAAGTGAAGTATGAGCGAGACGAGAAGATTGGTAAAGCCTGGATTGATGACGACTCTTTAACAAAAAATATGGGTCGTTATTCATTGCTCGGAAAGTAGTTTTGACTAGGGGACGTTTAATCGATTTTTTTAAATTGGAGATAAGAATTTTCGATCTCAAGTAATCTATGCCATCATTAACCTACTTTTTTAAAAGCAGGTTGATGATGGAAACAGATTTTCAAATTCAATGTCCTTTTTGTGGTGAAGCTATTTGGATGGAGTTCTATCCAGAGGATGGAGATGATCAGCAGATGATCATTGACTGTGAGGTTTGCTGCAATCCAATTGAGTATAAGATCAAGTATTCAAGAAACGGCGAAGTCCGACTTGTTGTCGACAGAGGCTAGCCTCATTTGATAGTATTATCTTATGAGGTACTTTGAGCTTTTCCTTACAGCCCTAAAATTAGGATGCATTTCCTTTGGTGGTCCTGTCGCTCACCTTGGTTTCTTTCATGAAGAATATGTTGTAAAAAAAAAGTGGCTCACTGACTCATTCTATGCTGATCTTGTGGCCATCTCACAGTTTCTCCCTGGTCCGGCAAGTAGTCAGGTCGGCATGGCAGTTGGGTATCTTCAAGAAGGAATACCGGGAGCCATTTTATGTTGGTTAGGTTTTACCCTTCCGTCAGCGATCATATTGATGATCGCTGGAATGTGCTTTACTGATTTGAATCTCTTGTCGTCGTCGACATTCATTCATGGATTAAAAATAGCAGCCGTACCTGTAGTTGCTCACGCTCTCTGGGAGATGGCGAAAAAGCTTACTCCTGATAGGGAGAGAGTCTTGATAGCTCTTCTTTCTGCTGGTCTTATTTTTTTCTTCAAATCATCACAAGCACAATTCGCAGTACTCATCCTTTCGGGTCTTTATGGCTATTATTTTTTTAATAAAATAGATGAGACAAAGACAGAGTTTCTTTTTATGGGTAGTCGAAAAACAGGTTTTGTTTTTTGTTTGATATTTTTTTCTCTCCTCTTGATCCTTCCTGGACTAAGATTTTTATACCCACATCATATCTTCTCCCTAATGGATAGCTTTTACCGCGCAGGTTCTCTTGTCTTTGGAGGAGGTCATGTTGTCCTTCCTATGCTTCAAGCTGAGGTAACTCCTCCTGGCTGGGTGAGTGAGTCTCATTTTATGGCGGGCTATGGACTCTCGAACGCGATTCCAGGGCCACTTTTTGCTTTCTCTGCTTACTTAGGTTTTGTTTCGAAAATTTCTCCAAATGGTTGGATCGGAGGTTTTTTATGTTTGATCTTCTCTTTCTTGCCAGCTTTTCTTTTAATCGTTGGTGTGCTGCCGTTTTGGGATGAACTCAGGAAAAAAAGATCTATGAGAAAAATTATGCAAGGACTAAATGCAGGAGTCGTGGGACTTCTCCTGGCGGCACTTTACCATCCAGTTATTACAAGTAGTCTTTTCACCCTCAAAGATTTTGTGATCTCTCTTGTTGGCTTTTTTCTCCTCCAGAAATTGAAATGGTCCTCATGGATCGTCGTTAGTATCTGTGTTTTATTTTTTTCACTATAAAATTTACAGATTTATCTCTTTGTCGACAAAAACACTGGTGCTGAGACTGATTTACGTCTAGTAATGTCAAAAAATTTGATCATTAGTGGAGGTTCTATGAAAAGAATGCTTATCGGTCTTTGTCTCATCTTAACGTCATTTTCTACCATGGCATCGATTTATGATACAGATTGTGAGATTGCTGTCCAGCGTGGAACAATAGATAAAAATAAGAAAACATCTATTAATGAAGAAGAGCTCCAAGTCCTCGCTGAAATGGGATATGCCCCTTACTATGCTGAAGAACTTAAGGTGAGTGAAGGTCTTTATTTAACTTGGGAGTTAATTAAAGAGAAAAAATGGTACGCTATGACGAATCGCTACTATGTGACAGTAAGAAAAGTTGGAGCGAGAGGGCAAATCTTTCTAGCAGGTTCTTCATCAAATGTTTCATTTGAGGATGCCCTTAAAGGTTTACCTGGTTGCGAACTTCGTTAGTTTAAATTAACCTAATCTTGACTTACATTTTTATCTCCTTGTTGTAATTAATGATTCAACAAGGAGAACTCATGAGATCTTTATTTTATTTATGTATTGTCTTTTTAGCGTCATCATCGGTGTTTGCTCAGCCCGTATTTGATTGGAATAGTAGCCAGTTAACTTCAAAATCTAAATCTTTCATTGAAACTGTCGTTCAAGATCGATGTCAATATCAAATGAATTATTATAAATCGGTAAAACTTGTAGCCGAAAAAATTGAAGTTACGCGAATTGATCAAGGCTACAAAGACTTGAATGCAAGTTTAGAATTTGTGATGATCTATCAAAATCAAGGTATAAAAAAAGTAGATCGTCTAAAAATATCAATTATGGAAGAGCTTGAGGATCGAGATGGAGACTTAAATGTTAATCTTGTATCTTTTGAAATATTAGATGGGTGGGATGAAGACCCTGTCTGTCGCTAGATTTTTATTTTCCACTCTCAAAACGAAGGTTTTGAGAGTGGAATGTATCTTAGTTCTTTTCTTGATTTGGCTTGATGTCTTTAATTTTTCCCGCATAACCAGTAACCTGAACAGTAACTTCACTTTGATAGAAGTCATCGACTGTCTTAATTAAATAAACTGGAGCAACAATAAAATCTGCCTTTGCTGATTGAATCGCATTATAAGCAGCTGCCGATTTTACAGACTCTGTTCCACCATTGAGGAATGAGAAAAATCCACCAGAAGATCCTGCGTTTCCTGGAAAATACTGAACCCCGTCAATATAGTTTTTAGGTTCTGAAACCGTAAAAAATAAAATTTTCTTTTTCGTCGCTGTTCCAGTGATTTTTTTTGTCATATCAACTTCAACATCGGCATTGAGTTTTGCTTTCATCGAAACTTCAAGCTGCGCCGATTGTGAGCTTTTGTTGATTGTTGTTGAGCAAGCAGCGAAGAGAGCTGCTGTTAAGACAATAAGACCTAGATTTCTCATGATTCCACCTTGTAAAAATTAAAATAAAATTAGACACGTATTTTAAATTAATTTCAATAGGAAGAAACTTGCCTGATTTACTCTTTTTTACCTGAAGGTTCTGGAATAAAGGTCAGGGCAAGTGAAACCCAGACAGCAAAGCTAAAATAAAGGCTCATCCAGGGGATTTCGCTCCTCCAATCGGAGATATTATAGGTCACTTGCCATCTCGTGTTTAAGTCTATGATGCCGTCCATGAAACTAAAGTATTTTTTATGAACTAACTCATCAGCTAAATAGCGATTCCAGTACATCGGAACGTCCACTAAAACCATGAAGAGGACATAAAAGAAGCTTCCAAGTGAAGCTATTTTTGATGCCAGCTTTAGAGGAGGAGTAAGAGTCTTGTGTAGAAACATAAGGCAAAAGAAAATAAGAGAGTAGGTGAGAGCCCACAAAGATTCTTCCAGCGTATTTCCTAAGTAATTGGTCGAAATAACAGCGTACCATGAGAAAACTTCGGCAAGAGTGATTAAAGGAAGAATAAAACTCGCAAGGACTAAAGCTCGCTTTTCCTTAACGGATTTACTGTAAGAGGTAAGGACTAGTGCCCACTGAGCGACAAAGGCTAGTTCCGCTATTGTGGCAAGAGTTCGCCCCAGAAAGACGCTTGAAAGCCAAGTATCAAAAAGAGCAATCCGTTGAACATCTGCTTTGGGAAAGACTGAACGATAGGCACAGATGATTGTATAGATTGATGAGAGGAAAAAAAGTTTATCCGTAAAATAAGATTTTTTTGTCTTTCGATAAAGATTAAGCCATATCAGAAATATGAGGTTGAGAAAAGTGACTGACACAAGAAAGATCCACCATAGGGCGACAGGATTATCAAGATTAAGCCACTTCATTTTTCCTCCTCTAAGTCAGGCTCGTAACCATAACAATTTTGTGGTCATCTGACTTAGGCAGGATAAAATTTTTAGAGTTTTTAACTTATCCTTACTCAATCTTAACATTCGATCAAAACAAGAGTTTTGAATTCTTTGTTACTTCATCGATAACCTGTTTATGTAAGGTGGAGTAAAATGCTTGTTCATAGAAGCAAAGGTAAATTTTTTTAAAAAATTTTTTCTCGTCTTTGATGATTTTAAGTCTATTGTTCGATTGTATCAAATGCTTTGAGACGATCGCCCTTCCAAGGCCCTCCTCAGCACCAGAGATGACATCATAGATATTTCCCATAAATGAGCGACGATACTTCTTTAACCTCTTCGCTTGAAATTTAAGATAATCCTCTGTCGTTGAATCTTCAGGTCGATGATCAAGATAGACATCCGAAGGTGTTTTAAAATCTCGACTTTCAACCATGACGTACTCTTCCTGACCAATCAGATGCTCAATGAGTCCATTACGTCTTTTTTCTTCATCTGAAATAACGAAGTCAACCTCAGAGCTTCTTAGAGCATCGAAAAGCTCACTCGTCTCGAGTGTTTTAAATTCACACATGACTCTGGAGTTTTCTCTTAGAAAAGGTGAGAGGCTTGGAATAATAATCGATCTCATGACAGAGGAGAAACCAGCGATTCTCACCGTTCCTGCTAGATGCTTAGAGGATGATTTTATCTGATGAAGAACTTCCTCCTCAAGAGAATGTGCCGTTTGACTGTAGCGTAGTAAAATTTCCCCTGATAGAGTGAGCTTGAGTCCACTCGCTTCTCTGATGATGAGAGCAGTCTCAAGATCAGCCTCGAGCTGTGAAATCCTTTGTGAAAGTGCTGACTGAGTGATCGATAGTTCTTTGGCAGCTTTCGAGAAGTTTTTAGTTTTAGACAGGACAAGAAAGGCACTTAATTGATGATGGGAGATATTCATAGGTATTAAATAAATTAATATAGATATAAAATCAATTAATTTTACTTAAAATTATACAAAGCTTAAAACTTCATCCATGAACAAAAGGAGAATATTATGTTCAAGAAAATCATGGCCGTTTTAAGTTTAAGTTTCTTAGTAGGGAATTCATACGCTGCAGGTGCTCTAAAGGATGTACGTTGCCAAGATGAGTTGACAGTTTTTGAAGTCACTCATGCGTTAGATCAATCAACCAAAGCCGTGGCAGAAATCAGTCTAATCCAAGGAAGTCTTCCTTTTGATGGATCTCATCTGTGGCTTAAAGCTTATCAGAACGATGTGAAGCTCTCTCTAACGACCTATGAAACTATCGATGGAGGAATTATTGAGATCAAAGAAAAATCAATTATGCCCTATGGAGCTTGCCGCACAAGACTCTGTGATAGTGAGATGAAAAGAGTGACTCTCATTCACACAAGTAAGCTTGGGATAACCCAAACTTATCCTTGTCAGATAATCTAGGTTACATAACCTGCAGATCACCGAGATAAACTTTTTCAGCAGGGTTTAAGCTATTGATGAAGAAAACTTGATAGAGACTTGCCTCAAGCTTCGGAAGACTTAAGTCTTTTCTCTTCTTGCCACTGATATCGATTCTTAAACTCTCTGCTTTTTGAACACTCACGACACTCATTATCCATTCAAACTTCTCTGTGGCCTCTACCCCTAAATCAAAAGGTGTACACCTGAATTTAAGTGTCACCTCACCCTCACCAGAGCCTTTATAAGTCTCATCTTTAACCGGAGTAAACTGACCCTCTGAGGATTTCTCCATCGTCTTACAGTTTGAGTAATGATAACTCAATTCTGCATCAGAGGTTGGAGCTAGGATCGCTTTGTACTCTGCATTTTTTGGGAGAGTGAGTGTGATGTCTGGAATATTTTTATTATTAAAAATTTTCGTCACGTGAATCTTTCCGACTTTCTCTAAGCTTAAGATCCCGTTTACGTTATTTTTACTTTTATTTGAAAGAGAAATTTTTCCACCTTCACTTGAGGCTGATGTGGTGTTGAGTTTAAGTTGAATCTCCTCAACTTCAAATTCAACCTGAGTTCTTCTCGCCGTCCCTCCAGACATTGAGATTGCTAGCTGATAGTGGCCAGCTTTAGGAGTTGGTAAAATGAAATTATTGGTAAAACTGAACTGAGCTTGACGAATATAGTTTGGATCAAAAGTTGAGATGTTGATCACTTGAGCGTCGCCTGAGATGACTCTTGCGTTCACAACAAGTCCTTTAACACCTTCCGGGACATTTAGGTGAAACCGATTTCCTTCTTGAGGTCCAACGTCGAGGATAAATCTTGTAAATGAGTTCGCGCGGACATCATTTATAAGAGTTACTGGAACAATATGCATGAGAGAGTTGTCGATTTGAGAAATGACTCTTATTTCACCAAATGACTCACTTTTCTCTTGAAGTGCAGCCTCAACGTCCACATCAACAAAAAGTCTATTGGCACTTGAACTTACCCAAAGTTCTTTTGGCCCAGTTATGCCTCGTGAGTATTCTAGACGAACAGGAGTGAGAAGATTCACCGCTGCTTCAGATGGTGCGAGAGGAGAGGTGCTTCCAGTGAGTTGAATGCGAAACGTTTCAATCGCCTGAGCCTCTGACTTTTTGATGATGATTCCTTGAGCATTAACATTGTCTATTGATCCACGGTTAATCACAGCAGAAATATCACTGATCTTAGAGCCAGAGATAAGTTCTTTATAAATATCCATCGCTTTCTCTAATTGAGGAAGGCCATAACCTTGAGCAATGAAAGGTTCATGTTTAAGTTGTTTGCCCGATAAGCGAAGAGCGTTCACGACTGTCGCGGCATGAACTTTTAGACCAGCTTGTTTGATCGCTGAGACGAGAACTGCTGCTGCACCTGCAAGCGCAGGAGAAGCAGAACTTGTTCCACTGAAAGCTCTGTAACCTGAGTCAGGTGAACTATGAGTTAGACTTGAGAGTGGAGAAATAAGTGTTGGGCCACCTGCACCAGCTCCGGGTCCACGGCTTGAATAAAAAACGACTCTTCCTTCTTCAGGAAGACCAGTGACACCATGAACTCTCTCATCAAGTTCTTTAGAGACATAAGCACCTGCCACTAACACAGAAGGAGGATAAATCAATCGTCGGTTGAGAGAACCAAGACCTGGGCCATTATTTCCAGCAGAGAAACTGATAATGAGATTATGTTTTTCAACGAGAGCATTGATGGCTTTCGCCATGAAGGTTTGAACTTCTGCGTTGGTGAAAAAGAGTGAGTAACTTACGTTGATAACTTCGGCCTTATTTTGCGCCATCCAGTCAAAAGCAAGAAGAAAGGTTCCGATCGTGTACTCGGCTTCTTCGAATTTATTTGTTTCAGCGGAAAGATCATAGTCCACGATTTGTGCCCCAGGAGCTACACCATCAAATCCCTCTAAACCACCTAGCTTGTGGCCAGCAAGAACTGACGCTACACCTTCGCCGTGAGAGTCTTCACCTTTTTCAGTCTGAAGTATCTTTAAGATTTTTTTCTCAAGATCAACCTCTGCTAAAAGAGAGAGCTTAGGATTGGCCGGTAAGAGGAAATAGTCACCTGTTTTTGAAAATGTCCCTCGGCACTCACTTGCTTCATACGTTTGGTTCACATTTAGATCTAAACAAACTTGAGACCCATCTTTTGAAACTTTTGCTGTCCAGTCCGTATTTTTCTCATCTTGGTTGAGATCAAGTTTTCCAGAAAAAGTCTGACCTTCTTTGATTGTCGCTACAAGATCTGATTCAGTTTCAGTCAGTGTGAACTGAGTGAGAGTTGATTGAGTTCCTTTGGCGAGAAATTTTCTTTGTCCTGTGGTTGTTTTCTGAAATCCTACTTGATGCGGAGATATCCCATCATCTACCACACCTACAATCACATCTCTCCCATCGGCGGTAGGATATTTTTTGAGAAAGCTCTCCATGCCGAATTCTTTTTTAGCCAAATAGAGTGAGTATTGGTCAGGTTTAGCTGGAGTATTTGATTCAAATTTAATTTTTGTATCTTGAAGGTAAGTGAGATTATTTTCGACTGGGATATTTAAGTCTGCAATGTCTTGAGAGTCTCCACTGAGTCTTAAAATGGTTTCACCCTCGACTTTAATTCCTTTTTCTTGTGCCTCTGTTTTAAATGTCTCAGTGGCCATGGCCCCAACCACCATAACCGCAGTTTTTCCCTGAGTTTTGAGGTTTAATTTAACTGTCTTATGCTGTGGGATCAAAGGACCACAGGCTGAAGCTGCGAGGATAAGTGTGTAAGTGCTTAAATGAATAAGTTTTTTCATTGTCGACCTTTCCTTCTCTTAAATCTCTTTTATTTTAAGGCAAAGGGGCTTGTATGAGTTAAAGAGATGTAACATTTACAGAGGTGATTAAAAAATGGCAAGATGAGTAAGTCATGAAATTTACAAGCTCATATTTAAGTCTTCCTTCAACTTTTTACCGTCTCTCAAAGGCAGCGGCTTTTCCTAGGCTTAAGCTTTTGAAAGTGAATGAATCTCTCGCTCAAGAGATTGGTTTTCCTCTGAGCTCATTCTCAAAGGATGAACTCTTAAATTTCTTTTCTGGTCAAGCCTCTCTGCCAGAGGCTGAGCCGATGGCGCTGGCTTATGCCGGCTATCAGTTTGGTCATCCAGTGGAAAGCTTAGGCGATGGAAGAGCACTTTTAATGGGAGAGATTGGTGGCTTTGATTTTCAACTCAAAGGTTCAGGTCAAACCCCTTTTTCTCGCCGTGGAGATGGCCGTTCGGCCTTGGGCCCAGTGGTGAGAGAATATCTTTTAAGCGAAGCCATGCATGCTCTTGGTGTTCCTACGACTAGAGCGCTGGCCATGGTTTTAACAGGAGAAAATGTTTTTAGGCAGAACGGACCAGAGCCAGGTGGAATTTTTTCAAGAATCGCTCCGAGCCACTTAAGGGTAGGAACTTTTCAATATTTTTATTTTAAACAAGACCTCGAGTCGATTAAAGCTCTTCTTCAGTACTCAATTAAGCGCCATTATCCTGAGCTTTTAAAAATGGAACCTCTGAAAAACCAGGCCCTTCATTTTTTGAAAGAGTTTGCTCAAAGGCAAGGAGACTTGATTGCAGAATGGAGCTCCTTAGGTTTTATTCATGGTGTGATGAACACAGATAATTGTGCGATTGGTGGTTTTACCATCGATTATGGACCTTGTGCTTTTATGGAAGAGTTCCGTTTCCAACAAGTTTTCAGCTCGATCGATGAGCGTGGTCGCTACTCGTATTTTAATCAAGTTCCTATCATCCAGTGGAATATTTTAAGACTCGCCGATACTCTTTTACCTCTATTAGCTGAGACGACTGAAGCGGGGATTAAATTAGTTGAAGACGAAATCATTCCTTTGCTTCAGACCTTCCCGGAGCGAAGATTAAAAAGAATGGCCAAAAAATTAGGAATCGATGATTTTACATCAGAGGACGGAGAACTTGTGATAAGTTTTTTAACTTACCTCGAGGAAGAGTCTCTCGATTTTACACTAAGTTTTCGGAAGCTGCCTGAGCTCTATCGTGGTGAAATGGATTTTTATCCTGATACTCAACGAAGAAATGATTTTTTAATCCGCTGGAGAAAAAGAGTTCAGCGAGTGGATCACCTGTCGAGGATAAATCCTCTTTATATTCCAAGAAATCATCTCGTTCAAAAAGCGATTGAATTAAGTTATCAGGGTGATTTGAGTTTCTTTGAAAAATGTTTGACTGTTTTCTCGAATCCTTTCGAGGAGCAAGAGGGGATGAGTGAGTTTTCACTTCCTGCTAAAGAGTCCGAGAAGGTCTTGAAGACCTTCTGCGGGACTTAGAGTTATAAATTACTTCGATTTTAAGAAATTAAGGAGAGCCTGATTCTGTCGGCTTTCAATCCCCGATTGTAGAGTTGTCATATCAATTAAGGATTGATCCCCAAACTCGCAAAGAGTGAGCACTCTTGGGCCATGAAGTTCTTTAACTTCAATCTTCTTACCAGAGCAAAGCTTTTCTCCAAGCAAAAAAGCTAAAAGAGATTCAGAGGATGATAATTTCAACGAATAGTTCATCACATCAAGTGCACCAACGTAGGAGTTGCCGAACTGACAGAGAGGCAGCTCATCACTGTCTGTTGTTACCACAAAAAATTCTCCACCGGCCAAGCGACAATTTCGTATAAGGGGGTTACTGGCCCAAGATAAAGTCGCAAAGGACAAACTTAAAAATAAAAAAAATATTTTCATACGGTCTCCTCTTTAGTTGAATGGTTTCTATCAGTAATTTTGAAAAGTTCCAAGTCTTGAATGCTTGGTCTTGGTCTAATAAAAACTAACAGACTATTGTTCAGGAACTTAATCTTTGTTACCTAGTATTAATTAACTAGGAGGCGTCGATGACTAGAAAATTAATAACTTATCTACTTCTTCTCATGTTCTCTGTTTCAACGACTTTCGCGACTTCAGAAATTGAAGCCCTCAAGAGTGACATTTTGACACTAGCCGAGTCTTTCAGGGGAGAGGGTGATCCCGATCTTTCCAAACAAAAAGCTATCGATGTTTATGTGAACCAACTCCTTAAGCTTAAGCCACAAGTCCCAGTCAAAGAAAGGCTTCCTTTACTTTACGGAGCGTGGGAGCAAGTTTGGGGCCCCTATGATTATCGCTCAAAAAAAAGAGGAGTTGATCCTGAGCTTGATGCTGATAATATTTTTCAAGTTATTTTCAAGGGAGGTTATTACTACAACGTCTCTTATAAATTAGACCGTGCTGGCAGGATTAAAAATACAACTCTTCTTCGTGGAGAGTTTAAGCTTGATGAGAAAAATCAAAATGCTTTAAAGGTTAAATTTACGAATCTTCGTAAGATCAATGGTACGCAGCCAGCAAATCTTAAGCTCATCGATCTACCTGCGCTTTCAGAGGCAAGAAAACTTGAGGGAGAAAAAGTTGTCCTTCCGAGTTTTATTGTGAGGCTTACCTTTGGTGGCGGAACACTGAATGAAGTTTATACGGATGAAGATCTTCGGATTCTTTATGGTACGGGGTCGGATGAATCAGTTTCGAATTATCTCTATATTTTGAAAAGAGCAGATTAAAAAAGTGCTAGGGCTTGCGCCCTAGCACTCACATCAACTAACGAAATTTTGAAAATGGTTTTTTCTCTCTCGGCTCCATTGGTTTTGCTTCACTGACGTTCATCGATCGACCTTGATAGTCTGAACCGTTTAAAGCTTCAATCGCTGAAATAGCTTCTTGAGAATTTGACATTTCAACGAATCCAAATCCTTTGCTTCTTCCTGTATCTCTATCAGTGACGACTTTAGCAGAACTAACGTTTCCATATTGTTCGAACTTTGTTTGAAGATCTTGGTTAGTAATAGAGAAACTTAAGTTTCCAACATAAATTTTTTGACTCATATGAGCCTCCTGAAAAAGGGTCACGAATTTGTGAAACCCTATATAAATAAAGTTTTTAAAGAATCTGAGTAATAACTAGGTGAACTTGTGAGGTGGGTATAGTTAAGGACAGATGAAACGAGTATACATTAAAATCTAAAAATAGATACTTTTTCTTTTATTCTCTTCAAGTAGCTGACTTTCCAAATGATTTTTTTCTTTTTTTTGATAAAATATGAAAAATGATTAGCATATTTTTAAATCTCTTTTTTATGTTTTCTCTTCAGGCGACGACACCGTCTCAGGATCTTCTCTCGCCTGTGACGACTGATGCTGCCTATGCCTTCTGGAGTGGGACTGCTATCACGACTTACCTTCTTCTGACTGAGGATAAAGTTTCTGATCGAGCCTCCCGAAAGACGAGCCAGAATAAACCTCTGGGTGATGCCTCTAAATTAGGTGATCTTTATGGACAACTTTATCCAAATCTTATCTATCTCGCAGGCATGGGGCTTCATGGTTATCTCGAAAATGATCCACGCTCTTATGGTAAAGCGGCTCATATGTTTAAGGCGACTCTCTACGCAGGACTCACGGCGAATCTTTTAAAGTATGTCGTCAGAGAACCTAGACCAGACAACATTAAAGAAAAAAACTCATTTCCTTCAGGTCATACGACGACGGCTTTTGCTTTCGCTACGGTCGTAGCCCTTCAGCATGAGTGGTATTGGGGAGTACTTGCCGTTGGCGGAGCTGCGCTCACGGGTTATAGTCGCATGAACGATGGAAGGCATTTCCTTCATGATGTTTCAGCAGGGATGACGATCGGAGTGAGTTACGCTCTTGGAACTTACTTCACACAGTATGAAAGGCAAGGTCGCCGGTTTGCCGTCGCTCCTATTGTTGATGGTGAGAGGAATGGTTTGCGTTTTATCGCTTCTTACTAATTATTTATTTCAAAGGATTTTATATGGAAGAAATTGAATACGGCCCTTTAAGATTTTATATCGGTTCTTGGGAGAGCCGAGGACTCACAGGAGAAAATCAAGCTCCGGACATCGATCGAAAAACGGAGAACACGAAGTTTCGTCAGGTGATGAGTTTTGAACCTATGGGTGATGTGAATAACCACGAACAAAAGCTCTACGTGCTCCGCTATCTCACTCAAGCCTGGGAAGAGGGAAAAGAAGATGAAAAACCTTTTCACGAAGAGGTCGGCTACTTCATTTGGGATAAGGCTAACCGTCAGGTGATGAAGAGTTTTAATGTCCCTCGGGGAATCTCCGTGCTTGCTGGAGGTGATGCCGATCAAGATGCAACTTCTTTCAACTTAAAAGCTACCGTCGGCTCATCGACTTATGGGATTTGTTCCAATAAGTTTTTAGATACTGAGTTCCAGACAGTCAGCTACACCACCACCTTTGAGCTCTTAGATGAAGATTCTTTTTCTTATGATGAGAACTCTGTACTCAAGATGAAAGGAAGAGAAAAACTTTTTGACCACACAGAAAAAAATACGCTTTACCGAATACAATCATAAAGGAAACCTATGAAAAAGATCTTCATCATTAATGCTCATCAACCGTATCCATTTTCTCCAGGGAAGTTATCAGCTTCACTCATTGAGAAAATGAGTATGATTCTTACCGAGAAGGGATATTCAATTAAACATACAGCAGTGACAGATAAGTATGTTGTCGAAGAAGAGGTAGAAAAGCATATGTGGGCCGATGTTGTGATTATGCAAGCACCAGTGAATTGGATGGGACTTCCATGGATGGCGAAAAAATATATTGATGAAGTTTACTCAGCGGGGATGATGGGACAACTTTGTACAGGTGATGGTAGAACATCAAAAGAGCCTAAAAAGAATTATGGAGCGGGAGGAGTATTAAAAAAGACGAAGTACATGCTCTCACTTACGTTTAACGCGCCTAAAGAGGCATTTGGGCATCCCGAGGAGTATCTCTTTCAAGGAAAGTCGGTGGATGATCTTTGGCTGCCTCAGCATATGAATTTTAGATTTTTTGGAATGACTCCTTTAGAGACTTTTGTTTGTTATGACGTCCTTAAAAATCCAAGGATTGAGGAAGATTTTACAAGATTAGAGCAGCATCTTAATAAGCACCTCTAATTTTACCTATCAAAATTACAGACTTAGATTTTTTGTTTAAGTTTTAAGCCCTTCTTCAGTATGGTGCTCTCAACATTCGGGAGCACCATTATGAAATTGAGTCTAATCGCGACTTTAAGTCTTCTTTTTTTATCTCTTTCTTGCGTCGTTGAAGATCACGCGAGCTGGAGAAAAACCTACCAAGAGAAACGTAATTTTCAGGCGATTAAGTCAGCTCTTCCAGAAAACCAAACTCATCCCCATGTTAGCTCAAAAAGGAAGTAATCAAGTCTATAGTAGCCGCGCTCTTGCCCAAGGAAATGTGATTGATGTTCATAACTTTTTTTATCCGATTAAAGTGGGGACGAAGGTAGATTATTTAAATGTGAAGTATGTCGTCGTGAGTTTCGCCTCCGAGAAATCAATTTCTAATGGGAAAATTAGCTCAGATGCTCTTCACAATACTGAGGTTTGGAAATTCGTCGATGATTCAACTTGTCCCGTTTTAACGAACTTAAATTTAAATGTGAAAGCTACCGCCGTTCGCTCGATGAATCTAAGGCCAGATGGACAGACTCTTAGGGTTCAGCTTTTTGTCGGTGGATCTTCAGGTATACCGGGAGAGCTAGCGTTTGATGATTTAAATCCAGGTGAAACAGATTGTGAAAGTAATGATTTTAATCCAGTCATTGAAACGTCTCAAGGGTTGAGCTACTATTCGCCATACACAGTTGGTGTTGATCCAAGCTACCCAGCAGCTCCATCAACTTTTTATCATCAGGCCATTCGTAAAATTAAACTCACCAATATCTATGAATACACAGGGATTCCGACCCATTTGAAAATCGTTCAATTTATGACGGATCACGGTTGTCTCGGTAAGCTTAACCCGGGAGATCAAACCGGATGCGATGGTGGTAAAATCATTCCAGGTAACGTCTGGGTCGCCAATCTTAATCTTGCCACAGGTATTCCTGGTAATCTTCCTCTTTATCTTCTCTATGATACTTTTAGTAAAAAGTTTCATGACATGCTTATGCGTGATCATTTTGATTTTTTTACCATCAGACCTGTTGTGGACACTGATATGGTGGTCTTAACTTCAGATGGTACAAAATCCAATAACACAACTCTTCAGGGCTTAAGTGTCCTCTTTGGTTTAGGCAGAAATTTTTCGGTGAGACTAAACGTCGATTCGAGCACTAATCCTTTTGGTGTAGCTTATGATTTTGCTCATCACGCTCCGGATTTAGACTTCTCTGTTGCCGCGCCGACGGACTTTGCGTACGGAGCTAATAATCCGCTTTGGGCTTATCCTTACCGGATGGATAAAACTTTTGTTTGGAAAGACGAAGTGATTAACAAGTTTTCGACGGATCTCTACCCAGGAGAGCAAGTTGTGACTCATGAGACGGATGATTTCATTGTTCAGTATTTAACCATGGGACCACAAGCTTATCGATGCCAAGGAAAAAATCTCCCGTTGGTTGATAGATGTAAGGAGATGAATGCGGATAATACAAATGCTCTTGAATCTCATATCGTTCCTTATGAGTTTAAGCAGCGCTACTTCGCTTCAAGTTACCGCTACGGTGGTCTTCAAGCGGCACAAGGTTTTAGAGGGATTTTAAATTTTGCGCAACCAGAACCGGCTTATCTTTTTAATGATTATTTTAGTTCAAGAAATAAGTGGAATATGATCGCTTTTCGGTCTGTTCCTTCCGTTACGAATAATAAAGACAATAATAAACTCGGTCTTAAAATTTTTTCTCCAGATGAGACCTTCAAAGGTTCTTCTACGATATCATCGATTACAAGTGATTTTAGTTCTCCTTACTACTACCACGATACTAAAAACTGGGTAAAAACACCCGAAGGCTACATGGGGTTTGATATTACCGATCCCCAAATCATTTTTCAGGCAGGGAAAAAACAAAATCAACCACATCAAGTCTATCTCATGTTTTCATCCAGAGATTTTGATAAGAGTATGATAAATGGGAAATCTCGCACTGGAGGCGGAGTCTATATTTGCGTCGCTGGAATTAATACTTATGATTCGTACACATCTTATAAATCAATTGCGATGATTAAGTTTCAGGATTGTGATACTGAGCGTCCTCAAGCCACTCAAGAGAATCCTTATCCAACAGGCTACAAACTAATCCTTGCCTCAGACATTACTAATAATGGAACTTACATGACCTCTCCAAAGAAAGTAACCATGTCTTCTTCGCCGACAGGAGATATGATTATTGATTATGTTGCTCAAAATGGAGCGATTTTTACGGTGAATGTGACAGAGAAGTCGGGTGATAATATCAAAAACTGGAACCGAAAATCCGTCGGGCGATCCGCAGAATGCCATCAGTATTTAGAAGCGGTTAAAAACGATAATAGCTTCTGGGACTCACCAGTTCTTCGTTTTGCTGAAACCGTTTTTGTATCTTTGGCGATTGAAGCTGCTGTTCCCGAGGGTGGGATCTTCATTGACATTGGTTGGGAGGTACTTGAGGCTTCTACAGATCAGGCAGAGGAAGCTTTAAAAGAGGCAGCTATGCTTAAGACCAAGTGTTCGATTAAGTAGTGAAAATCTGAATTCAAATGCTTAAAATATAGGCATTAAGTTTGTCATTTTTACAATCCGGGGACCTCCCATTTTTAGCCTGATTTATAATAGGAAAAAAATGGGAGGATTTATGCGTAAACTTTTTTTTCTTACTCTCTCGCTTGTCCCTAGTCTCTCATGGGGGGTTATTGGTCTCGGAGGAAGTGGTGGGCTAGGTGGCTTTGGTGGCGGCCTCTCGATCCAACCTCCTCAAGTCAGAGTTCAACCACCTCGAACAGATGTGAGAGTGAGAGCCCCAAGACCGGAAACGTCCATTAATATGAACGTCAGTTATCGTCAGCATTACGGAACAAGATACTATCATCATCCTTACTCTTATTATTATGTAGATTATTATTCTTATCATCATGTGGTTTACTATGAACCAACTAGACACTATATGAGATTTTCGACACCGCGAGATTTCTATACTTATGTTTATGAGAACTCGCCAAATGATCTCTATGTCCACTGGGTATTTAGTCCCTCCAAGAAAGAGAATGGATACTCTATAGTGAATGATTACCCATACTACTCTTTCAACGGCTACAAACATCGCTACAGCTCAACGGATCGTTGTAATTATCAGCTTGTTGATTCTCATAAACATGAGGTTATTAAGTCATCGTGGAATGAACGTTGTAATCGTGCTTACGATAAGTGCGCAGCTGAGCGTGATGATCTGAATGCTCGAGAGGGAGAATTTAAGTATTTCTGCGCGGAGACTTTTCGGGTAAGAGACTTTGATTTTTCTACTGACATTACAGAAGAGAGTACCGTCGGAATGAATATTAATCTTTAATTTTTACTTCTTGCAGGACTTTGACAGGGATTTTGTTGAAGTCCATGTAGGAATGATGATCACCAAGACAAACAAAATTTGAAAAGGTTTCTTTCCCCATTTGTAATGAAATTTTACGACAGGTTTTTGTTTGAGATTTTATTTTCACTTCAACCACTTCGACTTTCTTTAACTCAATGTACTGAGAGCAACTACGTCTCGTGAGAACCGATTCATCGTATGAGTTGGGCTTTAAAAGATCGAAGGCTGAAAATCCTATTTCATATCCTTCACAGTTTTGTCTTTTCTCTGCGTCTGCATAAAGATGATCTTTAGGGTATTCTTCGAGAAAGTAGATCACATCTTGAACTTGCTCTTTTTGATGAGCTTTTTTTTCTTGCGCTAAAAGTTTGAAGCAGTCCTCTTTGGAATAAGGTTTTTCAATCCCACTGATCTTCGCTGAAGTTTGAAAGTTACTCAATAATCTTTCAAATCCTTCTCTATAAGGAGAGGCGAGGTGTGATAATCCAGAGGCGAATGAATGCTGAGACATAAAAATGAGGGCCAGGAGACTTATTTTCATATGAACTTATCGGACGGTAGGAGTCAGACTTTAGTAAAAGGGGATATCCATCGGCATGAGCTCAAAATTAAACCTTGAGCATCCCACGCAAGCATTTGATTTTTCTTTCGTCATCAAAACAGTTGATCCAATCATTTTTCTCGTGGGTTTAAGGTATTTATTGAGGGCTTTAAAGCTCTCTTTCAAGCGAACTCTATCTTCTACCACAACCATCGCTTGGCGACCGATAAGATGTTCACCCATGCCGTGGATATTAGATGTTCTTGAAACCTCATCTGTATAATCTGTTAGAGGAAAGTTAATGGCCACTTCTGTGACAAAGGTGAGCCCCAAAACACCCCATTTTGTCGCTCGGTAGGCCATCGCCCCCGAGTAGATGAGTTCGGCTGTCTTAGCGAATCCTCGATAGATCCCAATACCTAAGGGGATAGTCGCTATTGTAACGAGGATTTCTTTCGTCACATAGTTCACTTTTCTATTTTGTTCGACAAGCTTTTCAAGTTGTTGCAAATCTTTGATATGAAAATACTCACCTTGAGAAACAGCCTCACAGTCTCCACCTAAAGCTTGCTCATCAGCGTTGATAAGACAGTACCAGGCAGAAAGATAATTCGGGTTATAACGATGAGGTATAAACTTAAGGACCTCTAATTTTTTTTCATCCGTTTCAAAAGAATTAAGTCTTTCTGCGGATTTTTGATTGATGACAAGGATCTCGGTTAGGGTCGTTTTAGGGCCAGCGACTTCAGCCGCATGGCCCTGGAGAAGCATGAAGATACCGAAAAGAATTCCGGTAAAAAGATTCATTCTAGATTGCAGCTCTGAGGAAATTTTGGATGAGTCTTTCAACATAGTCCTTTCCTAAGTAAGCACTTAAACGTTTAGCTCCACTTGGAGTCTTTGAGATGAAATAGTTTGCGTCCACGATGTGTTTCATAGCATTGCTCGAGAGAAGATCTCGGCTCATCTCTGGAAGACGGTAGCTCGCTCTCTCAACATCAATTTGCTTAATAAGAGCATGAACAATCTCACCATCAGCGGTGTACGCCTTCGGAGTTTTGAAACCAATCGTTTTTAGCTCTTGAGCGTAGAGGTAGTAATTATCCAACATCTCGTAAGCTCGGTTCACCACAAGATCTACACCTCTGATAACATTCTTTTCATTCTGAGCGAGAACTGCTTTAAAAGTCGCAGGATCTTTTATTTGAGTTGAGTACATAGCATACACTATATTCGGTAGTTCTGTTCTGACGGAGGTTCGCATGATGGTTTGATTAAGGTGGCGAAGTTGGTTTAAACTCACGCTTCCGTTTTCAGCGGCACTGAGAGCAGCTCGCATTCCCCCTTCTAGACCATGGAGGTAGTTTTTCAAAAGTTGTTGAGCTAAGATATCGTTTGCAGATGCTAGCGACGAGACAATGAGCAAAGAGAGAGAAAGGGCGAGTCTTAATATGAGCATTTCGTTCTCCTAGAGTAAGCCTATCCTGGCATACTAGGGCCTTTTGAAAAAATCTCAATTCCTTTTGATCGAATCGTTATAAAGTGTGTAATTTCTATAGTCTTAAGAATTATTTGAAAAGAAAAAAGGAGTGGGTGTGGAGTTAAAAATAGAGGACCTTAATTGTGGAGAGGGAAAAGAAGTTGAACGAGGAGCACTCCTTGTTGTTCATTATACGGGGAAGCTTAAAACGGGTGAAGTCTTTGACTCATCGATCGATCGAGGAATACCTTTTCGTTTTGTCTTTGGAACGGGCAGAGTGATCAAAGGTTGGGATCTTGGTCTTATAGGCATGAGGGTAGGTGGAAGGCGAAAGCTCTCGGTTCCATCACACTTAGCTTACGGGGAAAGAAAAATTGGCGATAAAATTCCGCCACACTCCGATTTATTTTTTGAAATTGAACTTCTTGAGGTTCTTACCCGCGATTCCTAGCAGTAGACCTGAGAAAATAAATCCTGCACCCAAAAGAACTTTCGGTGAAAGTTCATCTCCCATCACAAAAACGGCTAGGCTTACGGAGAGAGGGATATAGGTGTAGTAAATGAGACCAGAGGTTTTACTTGGTATCTCAGAGCAAACTTTCGACCAAATCGTGTGTGCAATCAGCGTTGCCGCTGTCCCAAGATAAATGAGCCCAAGCCAGTCATTACGAGAAAGATCCCAGTTAGAAAGTGGGTAGGTGCAAAGAAAGAAAGGAAGTGCACCGAAGAATTGATAAAACGTTCTGATATTCTGAGGAACATGGGAGAGTTTTTTCTGTACCATGGGAACCAGGGAGTAGAAAAAAGCTGAAATAAGTCCTACGAGAAGACCGAGAGTATTCTTATTTTCAAAACTAAATTCTGGGATCAGAAAAAAAACTCCGATAACACAGACAAAACTTGCCAGAAGGTCTCGTTTGTAAAAGGGTTCATGGTGCACGATTGAACCAATGATTCCCATAAAGACACCGTAAGTTGATAGACTCAAAATACCGAGACTCGCCGAGGAGAGCTTAATAGAAAAAAAGTACGTGACCCAATGACAGAAAAAAAGCGTACCGATAAGAAACAGCTGTTTCCCATCACTCTTTGTGTACTGTCGTAGCTGACTCCAGGAGTGTTTCTTAAGAACCACCATTAACATCCCGATTGAGGCGATTAAGAGACGGACAATTCCAATCGTAAACGGATTCGCATGAACGAATTTTAGAGTCGTGGCAACAGTTGAAAAAATCGCAAGAGAAAAAATAATTTCAAGAACTGTACTGGGTTTCATTCTTCCTTCTTAAATCGAGAACTACAAAGCACACAATTGAGCTCAAGAGACTCAAGAGAAAAGGTGTACTCGAGTTGAGGAGATATTCAAAGAGAAATGTGGAAAAAGTTCCCACCAGGAGAGTTAGAAAAGCTGACTCATCAGTGCCTATCTTCGTCCAAAGACCAAAGATTGTGATCACAAGAACTCCTGAGGTACCAAAGGAGGAGGCGAGTTCGAGGATCGAAAAGATAGAGTCAAATTTTGTTGCGAGCAGATAAGCACAAATCGCTGTTAAGACAACCACGATTCTCGTCGTGAGGAGCTTATTCTTAAACTTAAATTTAGGAATAAGAAAGTTATGACTAATCAGACCACCAACAGCAAGGAGAATACTATCAATCGTTGATAAGAGAGCAGACATAAGTGAAGCGACAAAAAGACTGAGACTCAAAGGGGAGAGATATTTTTGTGCTAAGAGAAGAATAAACTGCTCATGATTTTCTTTAACAACAATAAACTCAGGTCCAAGTAAACCAATCATGACAGGGATGCTTCCTACCAGAAGATAGATGCCTCCAGAAATGAAGCAAGCTCTTGTGGCAGATTGAGCGTTTTTCGCAGCTAGGATTCGAGAGATGATCTCTTGAGCAATAAGTGAGCCGAGAATAGGAATGGCCCATCTTTCTAATCGTACATCCCATGTTTCATGAGGAGAAATGAGACCGAGGCGTTGACTGTTGAGGTTTTGGAATAAATCTAAAACAGGGAGTTCTGAAGCGCTTAGAAGATGATAGGAAATGAGAGCAAGACCAAGGGTGATGACGACTGCTTGGATCACGTCTGAAATAATATCTCCCGCAAGTCCTCCAAGAAAAGTATAGATCACTACAAAGAGGAGTCCATAGTGAAGTGTTTCCTCGATAGGTAACATTGTCAGTGAGGACATGACTTGTCCGAAAGCCCTGAGTTGAGCTGCCCCCCAAATAAGGGATGAGCCAGAGAGAATCCAAACGGCGATCTCACAGGTCTTCGGCCCAAAACGATCAAGAAAAAAATCAGACAGAGTAAGGTAGTTTGACTTCCAAATCTTCCGTGCGATGAAAAGACCCGATAACAACAGGCACAGGCTATAACCGAAGGGATCCGCTCGACCTCCCGAAAGGCCATGAAGGTAGACCGCACCGGATGTCCCAATACACGTTTCAGCTCCAAACCAAGTTGCAAACAGGGAGAGAGCTATGGTGAGAGTTGAAAATTGACGGCCACCAATAAGATAATCAGATTCGGAGTGAATCCGACGAGAGATAAAATATCCGATGAGGATTTGCAGGCTTAAGTAGGAAATAATCAGACCAAAAATCATTTCCCATGGGTAGCACTTTTTAAAAGAAGAGTAAAAAGTAAATTTTTCTCATTTGATTTAATTGTTGGAGAGAAACTATAATCTTATAAATAGGAACTTTCACATGAATAAAAACCGACTTGAAGCTTTTAGTGACGGAGTTTTTGCGATCATCATTACGATTATGGTGCTTGAGTTTAAGGCGCCAGAAAATGTAACGATGCCTGAGCTCTTGAACATGTGGCCAACTCTTGTGAGTTATCTTTTAAGTTTTGTGTATGTCGGGATTTATTGGAATAATCATCATCATCTTTTTCAGGCCGTAAAAAAGATCAATGGGAAAATCCTATGGGCGAATCATTTTCTTCTTTTTTCGCTCTCTCTCGTCCCATTTACAACAGCCCTTCTTTCGCGAAGTCAGTTTAACGAATTGTCGACGCTCTCGTATGGAGTGGTGCTCTTTTTAGCTGCCTTTGCCTACTATTTGTTAACGAATTCTCTTTTGCATCAGAACTTGCTTAACTTAGGTCTCAAACAGGCAGTAGGAGAAAAAAGAAAAGAGAAGATTTCTCTGGGGCTTTATTTTATTGCACTTCCGCTCGCGGGTTATATTTCATGGATGGCCATGTTGATTTTTGCACTGGTTGCAGCCATGTGGTTTTATCCTGACAAGAGGCTCGAAGTAATGCTTAGCGAGTCCAGTTCAAACGACAATCAGTGAAAAAATAGATTTGATCTTTAAAAATTCTCGTTTTCACAGGAATCATTACGTAGGCAACATTCTCTGCAGATTCATCGAGAGCAGATGTCTCTATCATGTAAGGATCATTCATGACGTCCAGGCGATTGAAAAGAAGCATGATCGAGTTATCGACTCCACTTGCATGAGTGCCCTGTCTCAAGGATGAGAAGTAAGTTTTTCCTGTCTGGTTTTTGATCTTCATCTCGAAATTAGTCTCGTTCTCTTTTGCGGTCGCAAAAAACTGAGCTTCCGATTTATAGGTGACGGACTGAATTTTACGAACAACACAAAATTCGTAGTCTCGGCCTTCAAAAGAGGCACACGCTTGATCAGCTAATTGGTAGAGGCTCTCAGATTCATCTAAATCAGTGTAGGTACCTGTCTTGCAACTCATGGATTCGAGACGACCAGTCAAGCCACCTATGTTTGGAAGTCCAGAGGCTAGGGCTTGAAGGCTCAAGAAGAGAAGAGCAAAGGGTAGATTCATCATGGGTTAAATTTAGTCATCTCTTTGATTTTTGTCATTAGATTTCATCTTAATTGTAAGAAATTTAGGTAGGAAAGTTGAGGCCTTTTCGTATATTCTTAACCTATGAATAAACCATTTACCCCCCCTCAGAATGTGAAAGAAGTGATTGAGCGTCTCCCGAAGCCTAAAGCGGCTATTGTGACGGGAGGAATGCCTTATGCTAACGGCCCACTTCACCTTGGCCATCTGGCCGGTGCGATTATTCCACCTGATATCCTCGCTCGCTACCTTCGGATGCTGATCGGTCATGAAAATGTTCTCTTTGTCAGTGGGAATGATGATCACGGCTCAACGTCTGAAGTGTCGGCCATGAAAAATAATATGCCGGTGAGAGAGTTTATTGATCAAATTCACGAGAAACAAAAAAAGACAGTTTCAGACTACGGCGTTTCCTATGATATTTTTTCGGGTACATCTCAACCTGATTGTTATCCCACTCATTCGGAACTTTCACGTGATTTTATCCGTAAACTTCATCAGCATGGGATGCTAGAAAAAAAAGTTTCAAAACAATGGTTTGATCCAAAGTTAAACAGATTTCTCCAGGATCGAAATGTGACGGGGAAATGTCCGAACACCCAGTGCTCAAATCTTTCGGCGTACTCAGAGGAGTGTGATGCTTGTGGAGCGAGCTATCGTCCAGAAGAGCTTAAAGAGCCAAAGTCATCTTTGAGTGATGCGACTCCATACCTCAAAGATACCACTCACTGGTGGTTGGACATGTGGAAAGTTTCAGATGAGCTTTTAGAATGGATCAAAACCAAGCAAAATAAATGGCGTAAAGGTGTCTTTGCGGAAGTTTTTGAAACGGTTCAACCAGCCTTTCAATTTGATAACGTTCACGAAGCTCTCTTCAAAGAATTTAAAGCGACATTACCAAAACATAAAAGTCGTTATGCTCCTGGAAAAAAGGTCGTCGTTCAGTTTGAAACTAAAAATGATTTTGAACTTGGAAAAAAGATCTTTAGTGATCACCAAATCAGTGTTGAACTTCTTGATGGCTGGGCCCATCGCTCCATCACAAGAGATGTCGCCTGGGGTATTCCTTTGCCCGATGATGTTGACCCAGAGATGAAAGGGAAAACTCTTTACGTTTGGCCTGATTCTTTGATCGCACCTCTTTCATTCACCAAAGTTGCTCTTCAAAAGAAAGGTCGTGATGAAAAAGAATTTGAGAGGTTTTGGAAAAATCCAGATGCTAAAATTTATCAGTTTTTAGGCCAAGATAATGTGTATTTTTACGTCCTCATGCAAGGAGCGATGTGGCTCGGAGTGAAAGACCAGTATACAATGACGGATGTCTTTAGTGTTTTCCATCTTTTGATCAATGGTGAAAAGATGAGTAAGTCTACTGGTAATTTTTATTCTGCTGACCAGCTTGTCCATGAGATGGGTTACCATCCTGATCAAGTGAGATACTTCCTTTCAACCCTGGGACTTGCGGAGAAGCAGTCTAATTTTGATTTCTCTACTTTCAATGAAAGAAATAAATTTTTGGCGGGTCCTATGAACGCTGCAATGGAGAAACCTATCTCTGCAGTTCATTCTAAATTTGAGGGAAAGGTTCCGGATGGGAAACTTTTAGAGAAGGTTGAAAAGGAGACGATGAAGATTGTTCAGCTTTACGTCAAGAGTATGGAGAAGGCAGAATATATCACCCTTCTTGGACAATTAGAAAATTATGCGAGACTCATCAATGGTCTTTTCGTGCAATATAAGCCTCATGATGACAGAGCTGAATTAGAGGGTAGAAAAGATGCTCTCTACTCATGTTTTTATGTGCTCAAAAATCTTATGATTATGCTTCATCCGTTCGTGCCACAAACGATGGAAAAACTCAGGACGACTCTTCGCCTTGAGGAGGATGTTTTTTCCCTTGAACACTTAGGGGCGGGGCTTAATCCTGGACATGTGATTGGTGAAAAACTTCAGTATTTCCCAATGGTGGAAGGGGCCAGCGAGAACTCCTAGATGGAGTTCTCGCTTGTCATTTAGTCTCTTCTTGGAACGTTTACAAATCTTGCGAGAAGTAATTCGACATTAAAGTCGGTCACTGTAGGAACGAGAACAAGAGTATCATCTTTAAGGAAGATACTACCACCTTTCATTTTAACCGGAGAAATTTTAACTTTAAATCCGTATGGAAGAGCGAGTGGAAGCTTACCATTCTTGAAAAAATTCAATCTTCCTTCAACCTTATTGACTCCTGTCATGAAGAGCTCAAAACTTGGACTGTTGATCGGATAATATTGAACTGAATCAACTTTACTGGGAAGATAGAAAAACGGAAGAATTGAATCCTTAATATCCTGGATAGTACTTTCAGGATTAATAACAATATCAGAACTTCCTCGACTGTAACCGCCTGGCTCGATGTTAATCAAATCAAATGTAATTGTGATTTTCGATCTTACGGGAAGAAAAGCGAGATCCGTTAAACTCTTGATGACACCGTCAGTTTTCATTTTTGCTTGTAAAAATTCCTGAGGTGAAAGTCCGTTCTTCGCTTTGTAATCGACCTCAAAATGCGAATGAGATTTTTTTCTCGTGCTAGCATAAAAGTGAGGGCCAGCTTCGACTTGAAAGGCTCCTGTTAATAGACAAAATGTGATCAGGGTTAAGATCTTTTTCATATGACTCCTAAAAATGGCAATAATGTGTCGGTAAAATAGCAGGCTTTTACCTGCTGCACAAGAGAGAGCGAAAGATTTACAGGATTAGGAGAGGTGTCTTTTTAATAAAACGGGTTTAGCTAACCAAGGCTGATCGGGCCAGTGATGTCTTGGATAATCTCTTTCAAGTTCTTTTTTAAATTCTAGGTAGGTCTTTTTCCAGAAACCATCTAAATCATTTGTCACTTGAATCGGTCTTTTGTGTGGACCTAAAAGTTTGATAGTGAGACTCATTTTTTGATTCAAAAGGGGGGGCAGGGCCTTCATCCCATAAAAGTCTTGGATGTAGGACTCTACGTAAGGTCCATTCTGAGCATCATAGTGAATAGGGATTTTCTTTTCAGCCAAAACGATGACATCAGGGAGAGAGCGAAGTTCTACTTCATATTCCTGTTGTATTTTACCTAAAAGGTAGTCATCTAGACCTGACCAATCAAACCTACCTTGAAGCGAAAAGTATTCTTGAAGCGAGTAGGGGGGCCGAATTTGTTTGAGGTGTTTTAAAAGAAAATTTATTTTCTGAGCCTCAGGGGACTCAAACCAGTCATTCACTCTTTGGAAAAAATAATGCTCAACTTTCGACTCGATAAGCTTAAATTTTTCTTCGCTATAGTTCAGGTCTAAATCTTCTGTTTCATAGGGAATGCTGCCGATTTTTGTGAGACGCCTAAGACTAAGGTTAGGTTTGACGATGACCTCAACAGTTTCACTGAAGGGAAAAGGTTTAATCTCAAAAAGCCAGCTTTCATCGATGGGGAGAAGACTCATGACTTCTTCTCTTTTTGTGATATCGAAAATCAGGTAAAAGCCTGCTTCGAGATTGCGCAGAGATGGATGAGGCTTGAGGACCTTTCCCGATTGGTGAATGAAGTCGTTATACTTATCACGAAAAAGTGCGACTTGATCAATGAAGCCTGTGAGAAAATATTTCTCGATAGGCCCTGAAGTTGAAACAGGGAGGTTAAAATACCACTGAAGCTGCTGAGATAATTTTTGTGATGTTTCAAGTTTTAAAAAATCATCCATGAGGCGAAGAATTTTTTTCTTCTCATGCAGAGGTTCACCCTTCGCCTCAAGGAGAACTCTGGCCAACCTCAGCTCAAGAGGGTAGTTAGCGATTTCTTGACCAGTTTTTGTGAGCTGACTCTTCTCATCAATAAGCCCAAGTTGGTAATTGAGTGATTGAGCCTTTTCCCAATTTGTCATAGGAGGAGGATCAAGCCATTCAAGATCATGGGGACGCTGACGAGTGAAGAGATAGGTTTCAGAAAGATCATTTTTAAGGATCGCAGGGAGTTGGAAGTCAGAGCGCTGATCGTAGTCTTGTTCACTAAAAAGTCGAAAGCATTCTCCCGCAGCTTCTCGCCCCGCTCGCCCGGCCCGTTGGATGAGAGAAGACTTGGGGCACGGGAAATCTTGAAGTGATTTTAATCCATGCCATGGAGAATAGACAGCCTCACGCTGAATACCGCTGTCAATGACAATTCTTACTCCTGGAATCGTAAGAGAGCTCTCGGCAATATTCGTTGCGAGGATGATTTTTCGATATTTTGATGGACCTAAAACTTTGAGTTGCTCTTCTTTCTCCATCTCTCCATGAAGAATGAGAACCTCGCTCTTGGATGACTCAAGTCGATCTTTGACTCTTTTGATCTCTGCAAGTCCAGGTAAAAAAATAAGGACATCTCCTTCAAGACTAACTTTTTCAAGAGCGTTCAGCACTTTCGTCTCGAGCGGTAAGTTTAGGAGGCTTGGTCTATTCTCAAAATAGTGGATCGCTACAGGATAACGGTGAGCTTCAATGTCGACGAGAGCAGTGTTATTGAAATAATTCTTTAACTTATCATCAAGTGTAGCGGACATGATGATGAGTTTTAATTTTTTAACTTCGACGATTTTTTTTAAATAGGCGATAGCAACATCTGTTTCAATATGTCTTTCGTGAAATTCATCAAGAATGATGACATCAAAGTGTCCAGAAAAGATTTCATCAAGGTAAGACTTGAGAAACGTTCCTTCGGTGGTGAAAATAAGTTTTGAATTCGAGGAAAGGTTTCTCTCATGCCTGAAGTGATACCCAATTTCTTGACCTATTGTGAGATTTTGTTCAAAAGCGATCCTCTGAGCAGCGAGCTTCGCCGCGAGTCTTCTTGGTTCAAGGACAATGACTTTAGCTTTCATCGCCTCTGCGACATTCCAGGGAAGCCTTGTCGTTTTGCCTGATCCCGTCGATGACTTGAGAAGAAGTACATCCACTCGCTTGAGCTTCTCTATAATAGAAGGAAGGTAAGGATCGATGGGAAGCATTGAGGTTGTCATATCAAGCGTTTACTTAGGGTTACGGAGTTTCTTAGAGTAAAGTTTACAGCTTTTACTTCAATTCGAATCGTTCATGTTAGGTAATCAATCATGACGAAATCAAAATATCTTATCTTATTTTTTCTTCTGACTCAAAACCTATTCGCTGCTCCTATTAAAATTTCGAGCTTTATTGGTGTCGAACTTGCGGGAGATGTTGGCCAGTATCAGCAGACGGTTGCAAAAAATCGTGATCAAACGAGAAAGGCTTACCTCAATGAGCTGGTGGAAGCGGTTTTAAAAATTTCACAAGGATCATACTATCCGGAACTTTTTCTTGATACTCTGAGCGATGTTCAACGACTTGCGAATGGTAAACGTGATAATGATCTCAGGATTGATGAAGTTGGAATCGGTGTTTCTGCAGGTGAAATTTTTAAACTCGAGTTTGAAAAAAATTATCAAGAAAAAGGGGTTAACCTCTCAGAAAGAAAAGTCGAATTTGTTCGTGAACTACCGAGTCTCAGTTCAGATAGAAAGATATCTGCTATTCCTTTTAATCACTACGTCCAGCTCACGGTGATCCATGTTGGCCAGGGTGAGTTTAAGGTCAGTGGTACTCTCGGAAAAATATCATCTAAAGGTGAAGGGATCGAGCGAAGTTTTACGGGCGAGGGGAGTCTTGTTGAAGCCTTAACCTTAAGTGCTAGGTCGATGTTCCTTGCTATTCACCAGATTGAGTACCCACGCTGGGAGACACCTCTTTCCAATCTCACCTGGATTAAGGCGCCTCAAAAAGCAGTGACTACCTCTGAAGCACAACTTTTTTGTCGTGGTCAGAAAGCGCGTCTACCGTATGCTGAAGAACTTATTTTGGCTGAACAGGGCGCAGGTTTAAGAGAAGGAAGTATCGAGAGTTTTAAAAAGTTTGATTCGTATCATGTGGCAGATCTTCGCTTTCAAAAAACAAACCTAAGTCTTTACGTTGGAGATGAATTAAAATTAATTGGGACATCCGTCTCTGCAAAAGTTTGGTGTGTCCGCGGTGATATCAGCCCACGTCAAGTTTTGATTAATAAGTTATTCTCATACCGCCGAGTCTTTGATCCTAAGGGTTATTCTTCTTTATTTTTTAAAGACCTTATCGTTCGAGAAAACTTAAGAAAAGTTTTAGCTATTGAGAGTGTTTTGATTGATTTAAACGCTTTTGATATGTCATTTAATTCACAGATCTCAAGCCTTGATTATATTGAGCCTGCTGAGTCACATCTTCTTATTGAAGGTTTTTTCAAAGACTTTTCTGCCTACATGAGGTAAAATGAAATGATGAATTTATTCATTCTTTTTTTGTCAGTCTCAATTGTCTACTCCGCTAACTGGCCACAGCCAGAATTTGAAACTTGTGAGTACTATCAAAAGTTAGACGAGCAACTTGGCTGTAGCGAAAAAGGGTTCACCTATCTTCGTGACTACGCAACTGTTTATTGCAAAAAATTTAAGAAGAGAAGTTTGTCATGGTCATTCAAAGAAGCTGATTGGACAAAAAAAACCGGAATCTGCCTTCAGGAAATGCTTAGGGATAATTTTCCTCAACGTCTCCCAAGTTGTCGTCAACTTGAGGAGTTCGCTTTTGATACTCATCCGATTTGCTACAAGCAGTATGGAATTTGTGATTTGCCGATCACGAGTCAGTTTAAAATTTTAAACACTGTTCGCTTTGTCGACTTCTTAAACCGTCGTTCTCTTGGGCAGGTTTTAAACGTAAGTCTTAAATGCCTCCAAAAAATGATTTCTCCAGACGAACAAATTTTGACTCAAGAGCTTAATCTTGTTTCTCACGAGCTCAAAGAAGATGAGAAAATCAGAGCTGCCCAGATCCTTTTAATGGCGCCGGTGACGAGTGATCAGCACCGAAAAATATATTTTAGCTCAGCGCTTCAGAAGTTTAAAACTGTTAAGAAGCTTTAACTTAAAATTAACAATTCATTTTCTTCTTCTATGCTACAACGTGCTCATTCTTAAAAAGGAGTGATCATGAAATTAGTTATTTTATTTCTTCTTAGTTTTTCTCAAGTGTTTGCGACTGATTTGACATGCTTTTCAAGAGAGAGTGTGAAAGATGATTTAGGAGTTGTCGTTGAGGCTAAGCTTCCTAGAGAGTTTTGTATTTTTTCAGCAAAGGTTGTATTTGACTGGAATAGAAGCTATCTTTTAATTGATTCAATCTCTCAAGTCCTACCTTCGAAACTTTCTCCTGTGAGCATCACAGAGCTTAATCAGAATGAAGTTCTTTTTAAAGGACGTCTCTCTCTCATTAACTTAGGTGGAGGTTGTGATTTTTATGAAAATCTCGAATTGGAAGTGTCGGCAAAAGCATCGAAGCTTAATGAGGGGCGTGTTGATTTAAACGATCTCAAGATCCAAGCCATCTATGAAACGGGTTTAGATAATTGTCATTCAAGAGGTCAAAAAAGAATGATTCCCTATCTCTAGAGCTTCGAATAAAATGAGGGGATAGGAGTAAACAATGGCTTTTCTATCCCTCATGCTTTTCTTTCAACTAAGCTTTGCTCAAGACTGGGCAACCTGCCAAAAAAAGACAGACTGCGTGCTAATAAAAGGGTGTTGTGGCTGGATGTCCGTAAACAAGAAATTCTCAACAGAGATAGAATTTAAAAATAAAACGGCTTGCCGTCAGGTTGAATGTTTTGTACAGCCAGATTTCTCAAAGAGGAAACCATTCGTCTGCGAGAAAAATAAATGTACCATTAAAGACTAGGCAGCTTTCTTTCCGACAACACCAATCGCATCTTGGATCTGTGAGCGAGAAAGTGGTTTTGGTAGAAATTCAGCATAGTGATTAAAATGTAAGCTCTGTGGCCCTTTGGCAGAGACGAGATAAATTTTTGTCCGCTCGACCTTTAATCCATTAAGCATTTTTATCAGTGAAATTCCATCAAGATCTGGCATGTTCACATCAATGAACATGATATCTGGCTTGAATTGCATATAAGACCTTAGGGCCGTAAATGGATCAGAGTGGAGTTCGAAATCCACGTTCAATGGCTTAAGAGCTTCGCCCATGAAGCGTAGGAAGCTTAGGTTATCATCAATCACAATGATTCGTTTGCTCTTTTGTTTATGGTAGTCAGCTTGGGCCAAGAGGTTCATCAGACTTTCATCTCGCTTAGACATCTTATCCTCCTTTTCGGATCGGACAGGTGAGGATGGATGTGGCACCGGTATTGATACCATCGCTTTCAATTTCCATCTTTCCTTGCTGAGAGATCATAAAGTTCGCACAGTTGTGAAGACCAAATCCAGAGCTTCTTTTTTTCGTTGAAAAGCCAAATTTGAAGAGATTACGTCGAATCTCAGGATCTATTCCTGCGCCGTTATCAATGATCCTGATAATGAAGTTCCCATTGATCTCATCGGCTCTGATCGTGATTTTTTTCTCGTGGTAGCTTGGATCTCGGTTGAAGCGATCATCGATCGACTCGATAGCATTAATGAGGCAGTTCATCACGGTTTGAGCGAAGCCAATTTTATTGATGTAAATATCAATCGCAGGAAAGTCTTCGATACGCAAATCGATATTTCTTTTCGTGATTTTTTCTTTGTTCATGGAGATGCAGTCAATAACAACTTGTCTGGCATTCACGTTACTCATTTTGTTTTCTTTGAAGTTCGCGTAGTTCTGCTGAGTGGTAATCACTTCAGATATATCTGAGCACTTGTTTCTCACGTCATCCATCATCTCAGTAAGATCAGTTTCAGATTGTCTGGCGGTCTTCGCGAGTTCTCGTAATAGACTTGGTAGTGCTTGTGCCTTCGGATTATTTTTAAAGAACTCACCGAGCTGCTCAGGAGTTTTTAGTTCATCAAGTCCATGAGAAAACTTTGTGAGTACTGATGAAAGGAGAGAAATATCATTTTGCAGTTTTGTGTCGCTCATTTTTCCTAAGATAGCCGTAAGAATATTGCCTATGTTATGAAGAATGGAGACAGCGTTCTCCGTAACCCCATCTTTGTAGGCTGATTCAATAAGACTATTTTGGAGTTCCTTGATCTCCGCATCCTTAACTCTAATTGCTTGCATGTCCTTCATGGTAAGGAGTATCTCAACATTACCATTAATGGGCTTGAGGCTCGTGAACATGGCACTCATTGCTCTTCGTTCTCCATTACTACAGAGAAAAGAGACCTCAATATCTTGGTCAATCAATGGTTCAATATCTTCAGGAAAGAGAATCTGATTATTGTGACGAAGGAGGGAGAGGATATCTTTTTTCTCGATTTCTTGATCGTTTTTGAAGATGGTTTCCATCGCCCTTTTGTTGGCTTTGAGAAGTTTGAAATCCTGATCAAGATTAAGCAAAACAGCTCCGATACCATCGAGGATTGACTGTTGATAGTCATAGAGTAGGTACATACGAGTTGTGATCTGACTAATCTCTAGCTCCAGCTCCTCGCGAGCTTTCTTATGTCGCTCAAGTCTTTTTTCATACTTTTCTTGGAGATCTCTATTCATTTTTTACCTTGGGCTTAAATCGAAGTTCGAAGATACATTTTTCTCCACCAAGGTGGACACATTGAGTCTGCTCGCAATCGATATCTCGTTGATAGTAGTCTGCTAAGCCATGAAGAATTCCTTCAGCGTAATGACAGAGACCTCGTTTAGAGCTGTATTCTGCTGTCATATGTCCGTCTGGATGAAGCTTGATGTTAAACTCTGGTGGTTCTCCACCAGAGAGAAGTTTTTTCACTTCAATCTTATGAATGACACTATCCAATTCAAGCAGGAGATCCTCTGGCCCCTGATATTTTTTTACTAA
>Ga0255183_1000077_pt1 | contig 44288 bp, 43 predicted proteins | sample Atl_UVDOM_RepB_8_FD_183638 | JGI IMG/M metagenome (GOLD analysis project Ga0255183, IMG submission 183638) | Freshwater microbial communities from Altamaha River, Georgia, United States - Atl_UVDOM_RepB_8d | ecosystem: Environmental > Aquatic > Freshwater > River | place: USA: Georgia...
AGATGGGACTGAGTTTTTAGACCACTGGAAACTTCGGGAAACTCTCACTCACTACTGCGACTTCATGCCGTATGAAGTTTATTTAAAAGACTTGAGTAACAAAGAGAGCTCTGAAGAGCTTATTAACGAAACGACACCCTTATGGAAAAAAGATCCGACGACTCTCAAAGATGAGGATTATAAGAATTTCTACCGTAAACTTTTTCCGATGGATCAAGAGCCTCTTTTCTGGCTTCATCTTAACGTAGATCATCCCTTTACCCTTCAGGGAGTTCTCTTTTTTCCTAAATTAAACCCGAACAAGCCGGTGCAAGAGAACGGTATAAAACTTTACTGCAAGCAAGTTTTTGTGTCTGACAATGTTAAAAATGTTGTCCCAGATTTCTTAGGCCTTTTAAAAGGTGCCATCGATTCAACAGATATCCCGCTTAACGTCTCAAGATCTGCTCTCCAAGGGGATCCGAACATTAAAAAAATATCAAACTACATCATCAAGAAAGTGGCGGAGTCTCTTAAAAAGCTCTTCATCAACGACAGAGCTCGCTACGAAACTGTTTGGGAAGATATCAGTCTTTTTGTGAAGTACGGGTGCCTTCAAGATACAAAATTTGATGAGATCATGAGAAAATTCGTTCTCTTTAAAAACTCGGAACAAAAACTAGTGACTCTAGAAGATTATCAAACACAAATACCAGAGAGCTTTAAAGAGAAACTAAAAGGTAAGTACGTCTATTTTGAGAAAGGCTTAAGTGATGAAGGACTCAAAAAACAACTCCTCTCTGAAGGCGTTCAGGTTCTTGAGACAGATCAATACATTGATCCACACTTTATGCAACACTGTGAAATGAATAAATCCGGGGAAGAGACCTTTAAGTTTGCGGCTATCGATACTGAGATTGAAAACCTTCTCGAGTCAGGCTCAACGAGTGCTGAGGATGTGAAACTCAAAGATTTTTTCAAAGAAGTTCTCATCGGATCGAATAAAGAGCTTGAAGCGAAATTAGATGTGGAAGTAAAAAGTTTAAAGAATGCAACGTCATCGGCGTACTTTAAAGTTGATGAGAGCATGAAGAGATTTCAGCAAATGACGAAAGCCATGGGCCAGAGTCAATTCAGTCTTCCTGTTAAAAAAACACTGGTGGTGAACCCTCAGAATACTCTCGTTCAAAATGCCTATAAATTATGGGAAAAAGATAAGAAGAATCTTGCTCAAGATCTTTGTTTTTACGTTCAAGACCTTGCTCACCTCTCATCTGAAGGTTTGAGTCCAGAGGAAAAGGAGACATTTATTTCTCGGTCTCAAAAACTCATGCAAGAGCTATCATCTTTCGCACTTTAATTTTTTAATAAACTAGGAGGAGATTCTACCTCCTCCTAGTTTACAACATCTTGATAATCCATGTGTTCAACTTTAAAACTCATATTACTTTCCTGAGTCACAGATTTTATATTCCTGATAGGAAGAATTTGATTCTTTGATCCCAGAACAGATTTTCTATTTTTGTGAATAAGCTGAGCTTCAGATTTTTCCTCAAGCTCCTTACAATGGATGCAAAGATCACTTACTGGACGAGCACGAAGTCTTGCCTCACCGATCTCTTCACCGCAATCCTCACACTCTCCAAAATGACCATCTTGAATTTTTTGAAGACTCTTTCTCACTTTCTTAAGATAAATGCCATCTCTTGAAAGAAGTCTCAGATTGAGCTGAGTTTCTTTTTCAAAAAACATCACGTCAGCTTCATCTCCAAGTTTCTCTTCATTTTTTAGAAGATTTTTTTGAGACTCTCCACCTAAGATAGACTCAAAAATGCTTTTCATTTCTTGGATAAACTCTGCTTTCATGTGATCCTCCTTAATATCTACTTTCCATTGAGAAAACGAAGGGAATACATCCGTATGTTAGAAGTCCTCGTCCTTGAGAGACCTCTTCGTTTTCTTGAAAACAGATTGAGCAGGATTCATGCCAATGAAAAACCTATGAATTTAAGGCTTTGGGCATCTTTTCTGGGGTCAAATTGACACAGGATGGAGACAATAAGGCTATTAAACGTACTTTTCAGATTTTGATTTGGACAAAATGATCTCACCTTTCTGAATGAGCTCATGCACTTTTTTCATGACTCTCTGCTGAGCCTCCAGGACTTCGCTTAAGGGACGAGGCTTTCCTTTTAAAATATCCTCAATATCTCGTTTCATATTACTTGAAAACATTTCTAGCAGATGATTCGTGACTTTTCGGTTCGCTCCCCTGAGAGCAAGTCCTAAATCATCTAACTCGATTTCTTGAAGGAGTCTCTTCATCATCGAAACGGTTAAGAATTCGAGATCATCAAAAGTGACAAGATTTTCTTTTATTTTAATGGCAAGCTCTGGATCTTTTTTGGCAATATCAGCCAGGATCGCTTGTTGCTTGGCCAAGTCAAGTCCCTGGAGCATTTCAACCGCAGATTTTAATCCATCAATCTTTTTTTTCATCACAAGTGAAGATAAGGGTTTTTATGTAAAAGATGATTTTTAACGTAATCATCAACCGCTTCCTCGAGAGAATGAAATCGAAACTTTGGTAAAGCTTTCGTGAGTTTGCTCATTTCTGCCTGGGTGAAATACTGGTACTGATTTCGAAGTTCTGTTGGCATATCGATGAAAACAATATTGGGTTTTTTATCCATCGACTTAAAAGTCGAAGTCACGAGATCTTTAAACGATCGAGCTTTCCCTGTGCCGAGATTGTAAATACCTGAGAGGGAGGGCTTTTTCTGTCCAGCTGAAATGAGTTCAATCATCGCTCTCACCACATCTTTAACGTAAACGAAGTCCCTGAGTTGTTCTCCGTCTTTAAACCCATCTCGGTGGGATTTAAAAAGCTTAACCTCACCCTTTTCATTGATTTGATGAAAAGCCTGAAACACGACGGAGCTCATTTTTCCTTTGTGATACTCGTTAGGGCCGAAGACATTAAAAAATTTCACTCCAAACCAAACTTTAGGTTTTTTCTTTTGCTTAAGGATCCACTCATCCGTCAGCTGCTTCGAATAGCCGTACTTATTCAGCGGTTTAAGTTGAGGAATTTTTTTCTCATCATCGCTGTAACCAAGTTCTCCATCACCATAGGTCGCAGCTGATGAAGCATACACAATCGGAATATTTTTTTGAGCAGCAAGGGCTAAAAGTCTGTTGGAAAAAAGTGTGTTATTTTCATAAAGGTAATCCATATCAAGCTCAGTCGTATCGGAACAAGCCCCCATATGATAGATGGCCTTAATTGAGGTTTTCAGAGACTTAAACATTGGATGCTCAAAAAGATCTAAGGGATCAACCTTTTCAGTAAATTTAAGACCCATAACATTTTTCCACTTATCTTCATGGCCAAATTCATCACAAAGAACAATATCAGTGATCCCACGATCGTTTAGTTCTTTCACGATCACACTACCTATAAATCCAAGAGCGCCTGTCACTAAAATCATATACCCTCACCTTTTCATGACACTTTATCAGGTACACAAACAGTGTTCAATCTTTAGCTAAAAACGCACAGCGAAAACCAAAAGCTTTTCTTGGAAAAACCTCACAAATACGATAAAAATCCTCGACCTCATTTAAGGAGATATATGAACGTTGATAACTGGATGATTGAAGAATCTTTTCGTCAAACCTTTGCCATGGGGTTCAAGGTAAAAAAACACCTTCACTCTGAGCAATCGCCCTATCAAAAAATTGATGTGGTTGAAACTGAATCTGTCGGTAAACTTCTTCTTCTTGATGGTAAAACGATGGTTTCTGACAAAGATGAATTTGTTTATCATGAAGTCGTTTCTCACATCCCTTATATGGTGTCTCGACAGTGTAAAAAAGTCCTTATCATCGGCGGAGGTGATGGCGGTGTTGTGAGGGAATTTGTCAAACACCAAGATATCGAACGGATTGATCTGGTTGAAATTGATGAACGAGTGATTGAAGTCTCAAAAATTTATTTTCCTGATTGTACAAGCGGCTTAACTGATAAGAGAGTCCGTGTTCTTCCGGAAGATGGATTTGCATTCATTAAAAGAGCAAAAAAAGAATACGATATCATCGTCGTCGATTCAACAGACCCGGTTGATTTCGCGTCTGGTTTATTCACAGATGAATTTTATCAAGACGTGTATGAAGCCCTCACTGATGAAGGCATCATGATGAACCAAACTGAAAACCCTTTCTTAGATGAGTGGGGAATTAAAAATATTTACAACAACATGAGAAAAGTATTTCCGAACGTTCAATCTTTTAATGCTCCCATGCTCATCTATCCAGGAGTTTACTGGACCTTTGGATTTTCATCTAAAAAATACAAAGCGACGGATTTAAATCCTGAGAAGCTTTCTCACATGAGTTCGCTTGAGAGAACTCTAAAGTGGTACAACATGGATTGGCATAAAGGATGCTTTTCAATTTCTAATTTTCATCGATCAATGATCGGTCAGGAGTCATAGAATATGGAACCAAAACTACTCAAAGAGATTGATGGTTTAGAGCATGCGAAGGCTTTTATTAGTACAAAGTTTGCTCCAGCTTTTTTCTCTCATACGACACATCTTCTTGGATTTTGTTTCGATGGAACGACGAGCTTTCGTCCTGGAGCAAGGTTTGGACCTTCTGCGATCAGGGAGGCTTCTTACGGTTTAGAAGATTACTCACCTTACTTAGATCTCGATATTAGTGATTATCATGTGGTCACGATGGGAGATCTTCCTATCTATCCATCTAAGTGGCATCTCACGAATGATTTTTTCATGGAAGCGGTCAAAGACCTCGACTTCAAAAGAGACAAGATCAAACTTGTGACTCTCGGCGGAGAGCACTCGATCTCTTACGGGCCAATTGTTAAGCATCTTGAGTGTTACCCAGACCTCGTTCTTCTTCATCTTGATGCTCATACAGATTTGAGAGATGGCTATCTTGAAGAAAAGTATTCTCATGCTTCTATCATTAGACGTGTCCTGGATCACTTCACGGATAAAAATCGTCTTATTCAATATGGCATTCGCTCTGGACCTCAAAAAGAATTTAAGTGGATGAAAGAGAATAAAACTCTCGCGACTTCACTCAAAGAGTGCTGTGAATGGCTTGAAGGAATAGCCGATGATCGTCCAATCTACTTAACTCTTGATTTTGATTTTTTTGATCCAGCTTTTTTCCCTGGCACAGGAACTCCTGAAGCAGGAGGAGAGGATTTTCATGGCTTCATGAAGATTTTAAAAATTCTTGCTCGGAAAAATTTCATTGGAGCTGATTTAGTAGAACTTGCTCCTATGCTTGATACCAGTAACAACTCAGCTTGTTTTGCCTCAAAAGTAACGAGAGAAGTGATCCTCGCCCTAAACTCTCGCTAAGAGAGTTTAGGACCCGAGATGTTTTTTGTGGAGATAAGGATGAACAATCCATGCAACGGCAAGGATGCCGATCTCATAGAGCACCATCATCGGGATCCAGACACACATCATACTAAGAACATCCGGCGGAGTTAATATCGCGGCAGAAACGGCAAAGATAACTGCCATGTATCGCCGCCATGAGCGCAGAGAGTATTTAGTCACCACTCCCATAAAGCCTAAGATCAACATGACATTCGGAAGCTGAAAAAGAATTCCCAAAAAAACGAGAATCTGCGAAGCCAGTAAAAGATAATCCTTAAGACTTAGCATGGCCTCAATATTCTGAACTCCGTAAGACATGATCGTTTGAAAGGTGAAGGGGAAAACGACATAGTAGCCAAAAGCGACTCCACAAAGGAAGAGAGCAAAACCTACAAAAATAAAGGGGCGAATGGCGCGGATTTCGTCTTCGTAAAGACCAGGTTTGATAAAAAGCCAAAGTTCGCGAAACCAGAAAGGGCTAGCGAAAAAAACACAAGACCAGAAAGAAATTTGTAGCTCAGCTAAAACCTTATCCAAAAGTCCTGTGAAAACAACTTTTCCGTTCGGCCCTAAAGCCTCTCTTAAAGGAATAAGTAAAAATTCAGAAATCTGAGACGCGAGGCCATAGCAGAGAGAAAATGAAACGACCAAAATAATGACCACTCGAATAACTCGGGTTCTCAGTTCTTCCAAATGGTCCATCAAGGTCATCTCTTTCATAAGCTTCATCTTAACTTTATCTGTATTTTCTGTCTCTTTTTTTTAGAATTGGAGTTAAAATCTTAGGTATGAAGTACCTACTTTTATGCTTCCTTATGGTCTCCTCGCTTCAAGCCAATGAACTTCTTAAATGCCTAGGCCAGGAAGAGAAAAAATATCATCTTAAAAAGGATGTAGGTCCTCTCTACGATCTCAATCAGAAAATGATTGCGGAACTTGTTCAAATTCCTCAAATTCGGCTAAAGTCGACTTATTTTGGTGAAGCCTGTAGCGCTGGTAAGGTTTCGCCCTCCTGGAAAATTCTCTCACTATCGCTCAAGCATGGTGCAGAGATTTTTGATATCGACGACAAAGATTCAAATAAGATTCAACAATCCATGAACACTGAGATGATTAAAGATTATCTTTTAAACTGCAAAGAAATTTTTCTTTCACTTGTGGCTCAGATTCAGGCTGCCTCTCCCAGTCCAACCTGCCTCAAGGAGGAAATACCTGAACTTGATGCTTTTTTTAGTGAGATTAAATATCTTCAAGAAGACTTAGATATTGAAAAACTTTTTAGATCACGAGAAGTCAAAATTCTTGATCGATTAGAGCACTACTCTCTTGCCTTTTCTAAATGTTCTCGTCGGATCAAAATGAAACTTAAGTCTAAACCTAAACCTGCTGCTAAGAAGTCTTGAAGTTTTTCATTCTCACTTTCAATTTCACGTTGAGGATAATTTCCGTCAAATGAGATTAAGACTTGAGATTTTTTAAAAGATCTTATTTGCATTTTCCAATCAAGAGCCTTCGGATAACAAGATAAGAAATAATCCATTTCTACTAACCAGTCTGCTTTCGTCTTTCCGTTAATGACTCTCTCTTCTCGCTCTTCGGATTCTCCCCACCACTTTTTGACTTGAGATGAACAACTACGACAACCAAGTCCAGCAGATGAGTGTAAATGAAGGTCTGAAAACTTAATATCTTTATTATGAAGGTCTAGGAGATCCTTCTCTCGTACTCCAAAGCACCGGCAAATGAGAGGCGATTCTTCCTTGTAAAGATCATCTCGTCCAAGGTAGGTGTGAAGCAGAGCCTTGAGCATCTCAAGTGGGTAAAAAGGAGAACTAAGGGTTAACGGCTCAGAGATCTCTTGAAAAAAAAGATCATCACGGAACGTTTTTAACCAGTCTTCTTTACTGAGTTGTTTCAGCGCCGAGATATTCTTTTCCATCATCAGAAAACAGAGTGAATTTAACCACAGATCGAATCCTCCGGTGTAGGAGCAAGCAATCACCTGATCTTTAGAATCAAAGCGAATGAAGAGACTTTTGTTTCCAAATGATAAACTAACTGTTTCATCCTGGATTTTTTTCTCAAACGAGTTGAGGGCACAGATTTCTTTAAATGATATCATCTTGAGCAGTCCATTCACTCATTTCGAAGGTCGTAAGTATTTCATGACCTGATTCTGTGATGAGAATTGTATGCTCAAATTGAGCTGACCAGGACTTATCTTTTGTCACCACTGTCCATTCATCATCGAGAAGTTTGCAGTGTCTTTTTCCTAGGTTAATCATTGGTTCAATCGTAAAGGTCATTCCCGGACGCATCTCTGCACCTGTCCCACGTTTCCCGTAATGGGTCACTTGAGGATCTTCGTGAAATTTTCGACCTATTCCATGGCCACAGTACTCATGAACCACGGAGTACCCGAGATCGAGTGCCATCTCTTCAATGATCGCACCAATATCTCCCATCCGAGCTCCAGGTCGACAAACTGATATGCCCGCCATCATGCAGTCGTAAGTGACCTCAACGAGTTTTTTAACCTCAGGTTTTACATTGCCAACAAAAAATGTCGCATTAGTATCACCATGAAAGCCTTTCCATATAGTCGTCACATCTAAGTTAACAATATCGCCGTCTTTTAAAATATCTTTTTCGGACGGTATTCCATGACAGATGACTTCATTTTTTGATGTACAAAGAGACTTGGGAAAACCGTGGTAACCCAAAGTTGCTGGTATACCACCTCGATTGATCGTATAGTTGTGACACATCGTGTTTATATCGTCTGTGGTCATTCCAATTTTAATGTTCTTCCCAAGGAAATGAAGTGTCTTCGCGGCCATCTTGCCAACTTCTCTCATGATTTCAATTTCTCGAGCTGATTTTATGGTGATCATGTTCCTCTTATACACTTTTGATGAGATTTAAGCTAGTTTTGTAGATATGAAAAGTTTTCAAGTCATTCGAACCCATCTTTCGCCCTATCAGTCTCAAGACTTTAGCTTAAGAGAGCAAAAGATTGTGGAAAAATATCACCATATTTACCGAAAAATCGATCAACCACTTGAAAGAGATGTGATCCTTATCACAAATACTCACACCAAATTATCAACTCTCCCAAAAACACTAATTGAAAAAACAAAGCTCATTATCCATCCCAATTCGGGTTATGAGAATTTTGAAGAATCTAAGTCACTTGTTTCGACAATTCCGCTAGTCATTGGACACGAAGTCAGGGCACAAGGAGTGACAGAATACATCATGCATGTTCTTAAACATGCTATTGGCCAGCTTAGTTTTCACGATTCATGGTCGCCAACAAGAGTTTGGTCACGACGGCTAATCTCAGACTTGAGGGTACTTATCTTGGGTTACGGCCATGTTGGAATGAGATTAGAAAAGATCTTAGAATCCTATGGTGCAAAAGTTTTCGTTTTTGATCCATACAAAAGAAAAGTTAATGAACCTCCTTTTGAAGAAATTGATGTCCTCGTTTCGACGATGAGCTCAAACGAAGCAAATTCGAAATTCATCAACAGTGACTATTTACAAAAGTTTCGAAATGACCTCATTGTCATAAATCCCTCACGTGGATCGGTTGTCCATGAGTCTGACCTCAAGTCTTTTATGCGTAAAAATTCATCTGCGAGAGCTTATCTCGATGTATTTGAGGATGAACCTTTTTCAACTTCTGACTGGGAAAACTATCCGAACATTTATAAAACAAGTCATATAGCTGGAGTGGATCAATTTCTTGATCAAAGGATCCTCCACTTCGTGGATAAAACTCTCAGTGATTTTACTTTTTTAAACGAGCAAGATTTTCTTAAGAAGTATCAAGACGAATTATTTCAAAATAAATTATATCAAGGTAGATTGATATGAGTCCACTCTCTGAGCTTTTGACCCTTCCTGGTTCCGGAGTTTTTACTGTTCATACAGGTCAAGAAAAAAAGAATTTTCTTCTTAAAGAGTACTACGGCACAACTGATGAAACGGAAGCAAAAAAAATCTGGGCAAAAAAATCTTTAAAACTTAAGAACGATCTCCCTCATCTGTTTGGTATTCCGTCTGATAATGGCGGAGGAATTCAGCGTGGAGCAAACTGGGGCCCCCTCATTCTTAGAGAGGAGCTTCTCAAGCGAGATGTAAAATTTCGTGACCTTGGAGATGTAAGAGTTATCCCTCATCTTTTACACGACAAATACCTTAACCAAGAAACAATCAACGATTGTCAAAAAGCATTATACGGAAAAAAAAACAAGCTTCCCGTTTCTCCGCTGAGTATGGCGGAAGAGGCTTTAAAGCTCATCTATCATAAGTCACCCGAGATAAAAATATTTGGTATGGGTGGTGATCACTCGACAAGTTACCCCTTAGTTAAAACGTGGTTTGAATCTAGAAGTCAGCCAAAAAAATCTGCTCTTATTCATTTCGATGCGCACACTGATCTCTTAGATAAGAGACTCGGTATCGACTTATGTTTTGGAACCTGGACATATCACATTATTAAAGATCTCGGTCTGAAGAACCAAGTGTATCAACTTGGAATTCGTTCAACAGGAAAAACAAAAGCACACTGGGAAAAAACTTGTGGTGTAAAACAAATCTGGGCAAAACAAATGAATCAGCTTGGCCCTCAAAGAGTCACTGAGACTCTTGTCTCTCAATTGAAAAAAAATAAAGTGCAAGAGATCTATATTTCTTTTGATATTGATGCTCTTGATATCGCTTACGCCTCAGCCACGGGCACACCAGAAGCTCAAGGGATTAATCCCTTTGATGCTGCTTATATTATTCAAGCACTATCAGAGGAGTTTTTTGTTACTGGAGCTGATCTTATGGAGCTTGCACCTTTTGTGCTTCCAAATGGGGTCCGTGAGAGTAGTCAAAAAAGTTCAATCGATGTGGCAGCTGATATCAGCTCTTGCCTCATTCGTGCGCTCTCATGATTATTCGCTTCCCTCATCCTAATTTAGCAAATGAAGATGGGATCGTCGCAATTGGAGGAGAACTAACACCTCCTTATTTACTAGCAGCCTATAAGCAAGGAATATTTCCCTGGCCTATTTCACATGAAATGAGCAAAGTTTGGTTTAGCCCAAATCCAAGAGGAATTATAGAGACATCAACCTTTAAACCTCCGACCTCATTCAAAAAGCATTTCAAGAAAACGACCTATCAATTGAGCTTTAACCGTAAGTTCGAAGATGTTATTCGTCGCTGCTCTAAGGTTCATCGTCCGAATCAAAAAGGGACATGGATCACTGATGACCTGATCCGTGGCTACACTGAGCTCTTCCATCAAAAATTCGCCTACTCAATCGAGGTCTGGGATAATGATGAAATGGTGGCAGGGTTATATGGCGTTAACATCGGGGATTTTTTTTCTGCTGAATCAATGTTCTCAGAAAAAGAAAATGCTTCGAAGTTTGCTCTTTGCGCTCTCATCAATTTTCTGGAGAGAGAAAAAATATCATGGGTTGATACGCAAGTTTTAAGTCCAGTTGTTAAACTTTTCGGAGGAAAAGAAATATCTCGAAACTCATTTCTGACGAAACTCTCAATGCTTGATTGGACTCGAAGGATTAAGTTTGATTCTTTTTCAAAAAGATTCCCTCAGGAGACGCTTCAACACACAATTGACATAGGACACACTTAGAAGAGTCAATCTGGATGTGATCCGAATGAACCTTGAGTGCATTGGTTGGGCAGAGAGATTCCAATTTTTTTGCTTGAGAGAATGTTTTTAAAAGATCAACGTTTCCTGAAAAAAGCGGAACAGATCGAAAGCGATCTGAATAAAGATAGGGTTTAAGAGGCCATGAGACCTGCTGAAGTTGAAACATGCGTGAAATTTGATTACTAAAACTACGACTCAAAACTTTACTAAACCACCAAAACTTAATCTTATTCTTATCATAGAGTTTTTTATTTAAAATCATAATTAGCAGTCCATTTCGGTGAAATTTATATCTAAGCTTTTAACTGCCTGATGCAGAGAAATCAAAGGAACACCATGTAGTAGATCCCTCAGAGCTGGCATGAGAGTCGAACTCTGATTTTTTATATGAAGATGCTCGATTTCTAGTGATTGATTTATTTTGCCTAGAACTCCAAGCTCACCATCTGCGCTTTCGATTTGTGTGTATCGTGGAGCTGAATTCAAAGGTAGCCGAGAAATCTCTTGCCATAGATCTTCTTTGTATCTCACGTCACTCAACGGAAGATTATCTAAGACCTGAGTGATAATTCGAGCAGATTGAAAAATTTCTTCGATTTTAATAAGAAATCGATCATAAGTTTTTCCTTCTACGCCCACGGGTATATCGAAGTCGATTTCATTGTAAAAATAGAATGGATTGTTTTTCCTCAGATCAGAGTTAACTCCAGCTGCTCGCGCCACAGGACCTGAAAGTCCCCACTTTAAAACAGTTTGAGCATTAATCACTTTACCATCAGTCAGAATTCTAAAAGTAGGATCATGGATAAGCTTCATGTAGACCTGTTTTAACATCTTCTGGACAGATTTAACGAAGCTCCTCATCTCTACAATCCAATCATACGGGAAGTCGTGATTAACTCCCCCAAGGAGCATAATCCCCTGACCTAAACGATGACCACAAAGCTTTTCGAAAAGCTCTTGTATTTTCTCCGAGCAATCAACCATAAAGATAGCTTCTTGTTCGTGAGATAAGGAAAGCAACTGAAAAAGAGACTGAAAGTGACAGACTAAACGACTAAGTTCTAATGAGAGAATTCTAATGGCTTGAGCTCGTTCTGGAATTTTCAGACTGAAAGATTCTTCTATGTGCATTAACCAAAGAAATTCATAGTGGGTAGATTTGAGATGATTTAATGAACGCAGATGATACTGCAGTTTCTCGACTGAAAGACCACAAACTCGCTCAACAAAATTTCTATCAAAAAAATTATTTTTGATCCTCATATCCATCACAGTCGAGGAAGAATGACAAAGATAACACTCAAAAAGATTCTCGAACTCCTCAGATATGATGGATTTGTAAGTCCACTGAAGATTTTCCTCAGGGTAAGGAGCTTCACTCTTATTGGGGTTAAAGAGGATTTCTGGTCGGACTAAAGATTGAGTTGATCGAAGGAGTGAAGCATGTCCTTTCATATTTAAGAAGGTCATCGAATGCTTATCTTCAAGCTTGGACTCAAAATAAGAGGCATTAGTGTAGTAATCACTGAGTGAAGGGATAGCTTCACCGTCATTTGACTCGACAGTTAATATAACTCGAAGATAATTTTCCATATTAAGGAAAACATAGTAAGTCAAAAATCCGTAAGAAGTTTTCTGAGTAGAAAGGCTCGTTAGGACAAGAAAGTCGAGGTCATTTTTAAGGAGTTTTATCCAATCAATAAGGCCAGTAGGATTTGAAATAATCTGTGGTCCATCAGCGGTCAAAGTCACTTTTTCAGAGCCGAGTTTTAATAATAAAGATTCAATATACTCTTTACTCATGTCTAATCTCCTTTGCTTTTTGTTCGAGAAGATCAAGAGCCTCAAGAATTTGCTCTGGCGTGCTCAGGAATCCAAGCTGAACAAAGGCATGAGCATACTTCTCGACTGGAAAGGCGACATAGTCCAAAGGATCAAAAGGAGATGAAACATCAACTACTACAAACCGAAGATTATCTTTGGTTGACTTGAGTTCATTAATTAGTCTTTCGGTTAAAAGAGGAGAATTTTTTTCTTTTATGACAATGATATCTGCTTCTAAAATTTTAGAAGTGAACTCATAACGATGGGATAAACTTTCAGCATATTTATGACTTTTCAGTGAGGTCCAATAAGTAGACCGATCAAGCGAGGGTAAAAGAAAAATTTTCTGATGCGAACTCGACTCAGGCTTAATCATCGGATAAGCTCCCGAACGGCTTCTGAATCTTCTCTAACCCACCCTTTCCACTTAAGATTTTCCGGCAGTGATCGCTGAGAGTTCAGATTATTCTCACATTGATTATAAACTTTCTCACGAGCTACCCAGTTGTAAATTTTAGCATGAGTCCCATTTTGTCCCATATCGTAGCTAACAAAATCAAAACTTAGATCTTGATCTCTCATCGTTTTAAGAACGATTGGGATCAGTGAGATGGCGATATCAAAATCTTTTAAAGAACATTCTTTAAGATTTTTTGGTAAGCTTTCATTCCACTCTCCATCCTCACGAATGAATGTCGTTTGCCAAACTTTTTGCTTACAATTAAAGAAGTAGCCTTTCTCATGGAGAGAAATAAAGACTTGTAACCATCGTGTTTTCCAAAAATAATCTGAATTTGAGTTTAAGTTACCATGGTAAACGAGTCGTTGACAGGTATTCCATTGTTGACCAAAGGTAGAAAGAAAAACCGAAAGCCTTTCAACTTTATTAACAGGCAATCGTTGTTTTCTGAGTTCACTCTCTTTTTGATCTCTTAACTTTGCTTCATCAAGCTTACTTACTCCAAGATCAACAAACTGATCGTCAGTAATACTTTTCTTAAAGCTATCATACAGCTTAAAGCATGAAGCTTGCATCTTATCGAGGTAGTCCTGTCCTAAAAAAATCGTCTTCGTTAAAAAATATTTTTTTGAATCTTCAAACCGACTATAATCAGACCACTTTATTTGTGGCTTAGATATCTCAGGCGAGATGGAGCCCTGATCTAACTGAATTGTTCTTTTGAGCTCTTCCATATCCGCTAGCTCAAGCTTGAACTCACCAACATCCTCTTCTGCTACACCAATTAAAACCTGTCGCTTCAGCCATGTTTTCTTGATATCACAGTCACCAGACTGACAAAAAGATTCCATAACAGAAAACATGAATTTAACTCGTGTGAAACGAGTCAACGCTCTTTTTGAATAGAAAAATACCTTCTGAGGCTCACCCGTCTGATCAAAAGTTCGCGGCAAAAAGCCTTCGTAAGCAGTGAGCTTATGACATGCTTTTCTGGAAAAATATTTTTGCCCAGATGAGAGATCGAGTTTGTATCGATCTTGTGACATCGGAGAATGAAGAATGACGACGTTTGCGGAATTACTCTTATCAGAAAAATCTAGTCTTAAATCGAAGAATTCATGAGGAAGCCTTTCTCCGAATCTATTTTCGATTGAGTGATTTTTATTTTTTTTAAACCAATTCGCCTCGAAACTATTCATGACTTCATCCGCTTCGAGATGAGATTTCGGATGAAAAAATGAATTTGAACAAGAACAAAGACTCAATAAAAGTGAGCACCAAATGAGGCTTTTCAATTGACATAATCTCAATATCATAACATCATAACTCTACTTTTCCCTTATTGCCCGGGTGGTGGAATGGTAGACACAAGGGATTTAAAATCCCTCGGATGAATAATCCGTACGAGTTCGAGTCTCGTCTTGGGCACCACTACTTTAAGAGTATTTTACAACGATTATTCTTATTTAAACAAAAGATTTTAATAACTTAAACTTTTACTGAAAGCGTTATTATGATTCTTAAACTTTTAGTCATCCACCTTGTGGCCCTGATTAGTCCAGGTCCGGACCTTGCCCTCATTTTAAAGAATTCACTCCACAAGAAAGAAAACGACTCTTATTGGATTGCTTTTGGTTTTTCGATAGGTATCCTTTTTCATGTAAGTGTGAGTTTTGTTGCCCTTAAAGGACTTTTCAATTTCAGTGATCTTATTAAAGTGATGAAGATATTGGGTGGAAGTTACCTCACCTATCTTGGACTTATTTCACTCTATGGAGTGTTCAGAGATAAGAAATCAGCCCCTCCACAGGACCAAGATCAAAAGCAAACTCAAAAGCATCCCTTCCTTCTTGGACTTCTGACAAATCTCTCTAACCCAAAAGTTACGATTTATTTGATGAGTTTATTTACGATCTACTTGCATACTTTAAGTAGCATGGATCTGCTCATTACCGGACTTTCTTTTTCAGCCCTAACATTTTTGTGGTTTTCATTCGTTGGATTAATTCTTGGACAAGAAGCTGTAAGAAGAAAATTTCTTTCGCAAGAGAGACTCCTCAACTTTTGTTTCGGAGTCTTTTTTGTGTTTTTAGGTTTTACAACCTTAATTTAGAAACTGAATACCCTTGAAATACTGATAAGGGATTTGATCCACTGTTTTAGATTGAATTCTGTCTTTAATCTTACGCTCGATCTGGTGTTGAACGAGTTTGATCATCGACGGATCACCTTCAAGCTGAAGCTCAACCTCCGAGAGACTTTTAGGCTGTACGACTCCTGTGATTTCAATTTTTCTTGTGATGTCGTAGATCTCACAAACCTCTTTTTCACTAAACTGGCCCTTATAGGTAATCTTTCTCGCTATCATAGTATGCCTTTTATTTTGCTATCACTTTAACAAATTGAATAATCGCTTTGGGAAAAAGACCAAACTGCAGAGTCGCCAAAACTGAAATAATAGCAGCAACTGTGGCTGACTTGAAGCTCTGGTAATCAACTGGAGAATTCTCATTTTCTTTCATGAACATGAAGATAATAACTCTCAAGTAATAGAAGACAGAAACAACACTTGTGAGAACAGCAACAACAACGAGCGGAATCTCTCCGGCCTGAACAGCAGAGCTAAAAAGACCATATTTTCCAATAAAACCTGACGTCAAAGGAATCCCCGCCATTGATAGGAGAAAAACCGTTAGCATCGTACCAAGGATTGGGTATTTAAGCCCAAGCCCGGCCATTTGATTGATTGTTAGATCTTTAGAATTTTTTGACTCAAACTGAGAAATGATTGCAAAAGCTCCAAGATTCGAAAGAGCGTAGAAGTAAAGATAAAGGATGATGGACTCTGAACTCTGTTCGGCTTTGAAAGCGTAAAAACCAAGAAGCAGATATCCTGTGTGGGCAATCGTCGAATACGAGAGCATTCTTTTAATCTCGGTCTGTGAAATCGCTACAAAGTTTCCGTAGATCATACTCGCAGCGCTGACAATCCACAGATAAGCTTCAAACCATTTAAGCTCTTCACCACCGCTGACAAAAACAATCTCCTGTACAATTCTTGAAAACGCCATGAAAGCCGTGAACTTAACTGCAGCTCCCATAAAACCTGTTACATTCGTAGCTGCTCCTTGATAGACATCTGGAAGCCATCCGTGGAAAGGCACAGCTCCAACTTTAAAAAGCATCGACGTCATAACGAGTGCGAGACCAATGTAAAAAATCACCGACGGATTTTCTTGCGACAGTAGATAAGCTTTAATCTTAGCGAGTTCAAAACTACCTGATGCACCAAAAATTAAAGATGAGCCGTAGAGTAAAAGTGCGGAAGCAACTCCACCTAAAATAAAATATTTAAGACCAGCTTCAGATGAGAATCTACTTGTTCTTCTCATTGCAACCATAACATAAATAGCAAGGGACATAATTTCGAGAGAAATAAACATGAAAAGCAAGTGAGACGTGCTCGTCATTAAAATCATCCCCGAAGTCGAAAATAAAATAAGAGCGTAAATCTCACTTAAGAGTCCTTCTTGCTGATCTTTCCCGTAGGTTAAAAGTGTTGCCATAAAAGCAAAAACTAAAATCATCAAAGAGAGAGATTTCGTCAAAGAATTGAAGACGAGCGTTTCCCCTAACAAAGAGACATCCGCTAAAAATAAATTACTGGCAGCAAAAATGAGTGATACCACAATGAATACTAATCCAGAGGCATAAGCCCAAAAGTGACCCTTTTCTTTATGGGTCCCAAGAAGAAGTGTGATCACTGCTCCAAAGGAGAGGATAAATAAAGGGAGCAATGAAGCAAGCTCCACAAGATTGAGCCCAACCATTGGAAATACATTAGCGAGATTCATAAATACCTGCTTTCTGGATGAGAGATGTAGAATATGTGTCTAAAGTAACATCTGATTTTCCAAAAAAAGTTTTTGGGAAGAAACCGATACCGAAGACAAAAAGAGTAAGGATAGCCATGGCCACGAGTTCTTTTGTATTAAGATCTGTCAGATGGTCAGTGTCATGTTTCCCTGAAGATGGCCCAAGCATCACTAACTGATATGCTTTGAGCGCATAGACTGCTCCAAAGATCACACCCGTTCCAGCAACAAGTACATGAAATGGGTATCTTTCAAAACTTCCTAATAAGATAGGAAACTCTCCCACAAAACCGTTTGAACCTGGCAGAGCGACAGATGATAGAGTCATGATCATAAATCCAATAGCCATCAGTGGAACAATCTTCGCCAGTCCACCAAACTCTCTCAGATCTCTTGTGTGAAGCCTTTCATAAAGAAAACCAACCACAAGAAATAATCCACCAGCAGAAATACCATGATTAATCATTTGATAGAGGGATCCTGCAAGAGCAATTTTTTGAAAGGAAAAGAGACCCACCATGATGTAGCCCATGTGGGAGACAGATGAATAAGCGACAAGTTTTTTGAAATCTGTCTGATGAAGAGCACAGAACGCTCCATAAACAATTCCAATCACACCCAGAACAACAAACATTGGTGCAAAGTAGGCTGCGGCTTCAGGAAAAAGTGGAAGAGCAATTCTCATAAGCCCATAGGTTCCCATTTTAAGAAGGACCGCCGCAAGAAAAACTGAACCAACAGTCGGTGCTTGTACGTGTGCATCAGGGAGCCAAGTATGAAATGGTACCATGGGAACTTTAATCACAAACGCCAAGGCGAAGGCAAGGAAGAGTAAACTTTGTGTCGATGTGAGAGCAGCCCACATTGAACTTGAGTCGAAATCAAACCTCAATTGAGAGAGTGAGAAAAAGTCTGCTGTTGGATGACCGAAAGTCTCGGACGAAGTTTTAAGCATGAAAAAGATTGCTACTAACATCAAGAGCGATCCAACCATAGTGTAAAGAAAGAATTTTGTCGTGGCATAGATTCTATCTTTTCCACCCCATAAGCCGATCAGGAAGAACATCGGGATCAAAACAACTTCCCAGAAGAAATAAAAAAGGAAAACATCAGAAGAGAGAAACGTTCCGTACATTCCTGTTTGAAGTGCCATCAAGCAAATCACAAAAAACTTTTCTTTCTTTAACTCACCTTGTGGCCATGTTCCAAGTATCGCTACTGGAGAAACAAAGGCTGTTAGCATCACGAGCGGAAGACTAATACCATCAATCGAAACAATATAATTAAGTCCCCAATCTGGTAACCAAGGAACAAGATGAAGAAGTTGTGGTCCACTGAAGTTGCCATCAAATTGTGAATAAAGCACAAGTGATAAGAGAACTCCCACCAATGTTTGAACAAGAAGTAGTTTTCTTAAACTCCCCTCAAAACTTTTCGGTGAAAGTAGAGCAACGAGGGCAAAAATCATAGGACTAAAAATTATCCAGCTAAGCAAAGTTGTTTCCATAATGGATCCTTACATTAAAATCTTTAAAATCAGTGCAGTCAGAGCAAGTAAACCAAAGAGCATCATCAAACCGTAAGTTTGAATATCACCTGTTTGAAGAATACGTAGCGAACTTCCGACTTTACGTACCCCATTTCCTAGTCCATTCACGGCACCATCAATAACTAATTTATCAATGATGGCAGCACTCAGTTCAGAAAGTTTCTTAACAAAACGGATAACAGTTTTATCGTAGAATTCATCAACGAAATATTTATTTTCTAAAACGACGTGAAAACCTTTGATCCCCTTAAGCATGTCAGTCAAATAAAGATGAGACTTGAAAAGCTTAATCCCAAGACCAAAAGAAACGATCGCGATGATACTTGATCCGATCATCACAACAGCTTCATGAAGTAGAAGTTTGATACCAACTAAAGGAAGTTCTTTCATTGGCACGACAGGGTCTAACCATGTTGCCAAATAGTGGGGCATATGACCTAAAAAATTCCCAAGCAAGTGGGGAACTCCAAGAAATCCACCAAACGCAGCCAGAGCAGCGAGAACATAAAGGGGGAAAGTCATCAAGAAAGGAGACTCATGAAGGTGATGTTTCACATCGTGAGACATTCTTTCTTTTCCATAGAAAGTCAGAGACATCATTCGTCCTGTATAAAAAGCCGTTAGAGCAGCAGTCAGTACTCCGACAATAAACAGGAGAGAATACCCATTCGGAAGAGCAATCGCCGAGTATAAAATTTCATCTTTACTAAAGAAACCTGAGAAAAACGGGATTCCCGAAATAGCAAGAGATCCAATCAACATCGTAAAATGAGTGTGTGGTAAATATTTTTTTAACCCTCCCATTTTCGTCATATCTTGTTCACCGCTACAGGCGTGAATGACTGAACCTGAGCCTAAAAACAGAAGAGCTTTAAAAAAGGCATGAGTCATCAAATGAAAGACAGCCGTTTGATAAGCTCCAACTCCGCAAGCTAAGAACATGAACCCAAGCTGAGAAACTGTTGAGTAAGCGAGAACCTTTTTTATATCAGATTGTGCAATAGCAATCGATCCAGCAAACAAGGCCGTAAAAGCACCAACATGAGCAACAAGTGTGAGAGCTGTTTCAGAAAGACTAAATAAAGGGTGAAGACGAGCGATCATGTAAACGCCAGCCGTAACCATGGTCGCTGCGTGAATGAGCGCAGAAACTGGGGTTGGACCACTCATCGCATCTGGTAACCAAACGTAGAGTGGCATCTGAGCTGACTTACCAGTAGCCCCAACGAAAAGTGATACACAGATCAGAGTGACAGAAGGCATGATTTTGGCGACGACTTGAGCGTCTTGAAGAAGAAGATTAATATCCGTAAGAGTCAGTGTACCAAGTTCTCTGAAAAGCAAAAACATCCCAATCAAAAAACCGAGATCCCCTACTCTGTTAACCACAAAAGCTTTTTTACCAGCATTAGCCTTCTCTGTTTCAGTGTACCAAAAACCGATAAGAAGGTAAGAACACAAACCAACTCCTTCCCATCCAAAGAAAAGAAGTGGAAGGTTATTCCCCATAACCAGAAGAAGCATGTTGAAACAAAAGAGATTAAGGTATGAAAAATATCTTCCAACACATTCTTCATCATGCATGTAACTTGTACTGTAAACATGAATGAGAGTCCCGATGCCGGTAATGATAAGAACAAGGATTCCTGAGAGCTTATCGATCCGAAGCTCAAATGGAATGTTCAAACCACCAAAGTTGAACCACTCGAAACAATAGCTCATAATGGCAGGAGCACTCGAGTTCATTCCTTGTAGACTCGAGAAAACTTTTAACCCCATTAAGAAGCTTAGGAAGATAAAAAGTGTTGCGACCCCACCTGCAACGTTTGCTGGTGTTTTAGCATACCCTTTATATTTTAAAGGAAGAACGACTCCATTAATAAAAAATCCCACTAGAGGAGAAATTAAAATGAGAGCTGGAAGATAAGAATAAACTGATTCCACGATATTATCCTCTGAGAGTGGTCGCGTTTTGTGTTTTAATCGACCCAAAGTTTCTATAAAGGTTCACTAAGATACTCAATCCGATCGCCGACTCCGCCGCTGCGATAGTGATGACAAAAAAGACCTGCATTTGCCCATCGATCATCATGGCGGACTTAGAAAAAGCAACCAATGAGAGGTTGGCTGAGTTAAGAAGTAACTCAATCCCCATCAGAACCATGATGGTATCTCGTCTTAAGAGCACGACTAAAAGTCCTACACTGAAGAGAAAAGCAGCAAGTAATTGAATCAGCATTTCATTTGTAAGCATAGTGATCCTTAATCAATTTTTCTCTTCGCAAGTACTACCGCTCCCACCACTGCCACGAGGAGTGCGAGAGAGATAACTTCGAAAGAAACATAAAATTGTGAAAATAAAGCATGAGAGAGAACTTTAGAGTTTCCACCTAAGGCTGCAACCATTTCTGAACTAAAAACACCTTGAGGTCGATAAATGTTGGCTGTGGTGAAGTGCTTATAGATCGCAACTCCAAACATACCGAAAGCGGCTAAACCGAGAGCGACAGAACTAAAAAAGATCCCAGGGTTGTCCGTGTGGTCAGCTTTTTCTGATTCGATATTTAAAAGCATGATCGAGAAAATAAAAAGAACCATGATCGCACCGGCATATACAACGAGCTGGATGGTCGCGATCATGTGCTCGCCGATCATACCATAAATCCCCGCTGACATAATGAGGACACCCAAAAGACACAAGGCAGACGTAATAGGATTCTTAGCAAAAAGCATGGTCACAGCAAGAATAGCTGAAATCACTGAGAGGATAACTAGAACTAAACTCATATTAACCTCTTCCTTTAATGTCACGCTTTAAGTGATCGAGATCGTAAATAGCTTCGTCTCTTGAAGAAACGGCCATTTCATAATTACGAGAGAGCTTAATAGCATCTTTCGGACAAGCTTCCTCACAAAATCCACAGAAACAACAACGGAGAGAATCGATATCAAAACTTACTGGTCTTTTCTCTTTTTTGACACCGTATTGATTCTCTTCATCTTCCCTTTCGTCTGCAACAATGTGGATACAATCCGCAGGACAAATCGTCTCGCAAAGGAAACAAGCCGTGCAGTTTTCAGTTTTGTTTTGATCGACTGAAATAAAATGCATCCCTCTAAATCTCTCTGAGTAATCACGCTTTTTCTCAGGATAAAGGATGGTATTGTGTTTTCGAAGGATGAATCCTTCAATGAATCTTTTTAAAGTAATCTTCATCCCGATTAAGATGGCCGGTAAATAAGCCTTCTCACGAGCGGTGTACTTTTTAGAAACGTTAATGGTTCCCATAAAAAGTCTCCCCTATTATTGATTTAAAAAGTAAACGGCAATCGTTACCGCTACTAAGTTGATAAGAGATAAAGGGAAAAGGATCTTCCAACCCAAATCCATTAACTGGTCAAATCTGAATCGTGGTAATGTCCAACGGATCCAAACAAAGACAAACATAAAGAAAGCAACTTTTGAAAAGATACTGATAAATTCAAAAACAGCTTTCACATTCACTGCCCCAACTTCACCAAAAGCAAAGTGAGCAACGATTAAACTGATCAGTTTATCCATTCCTGGCAGGAGTGAGTACCCACCAAAGAAAAGTGTCGATAATAATGCCGACGCCATGATCATCGCTACATATTCCGCCATAAAGAAGAGGGCAAACTTCATCGCTCCGTATTCTAAGTGGTAACCTGCTACGATCTCAGACTCACCTTCTGCTAGATCGAAAGGTAATCGGTTTGTTTCTGCAAAAATTGAAATCCAAAAAATAAGTGCTCCAACTGGGTTCACAAGAGCTCCCCAGTAATTTTTTGACTGCCACTCAACAATCTCATGAGCATTGAATGAACCGTACACAATGAGCATCGAGAGAAGTGCAATTCCCATAGAAATCTCGTAAGAAACAATCTGAGATGACCCTCTTAAAGATCCAAGGACTGTATATTTGTTTCGAGATGCCCATCCTGCGAGGATAACCGGGTAAACTTCAAGACCCGCGAAAGCAAGGATGAAAATAACCCCGGTGTCCATTTGAGCAATCTGTAGAATAACTTCTCGATCAAAAATGATCGCTTTGCTTCCGAAAGGAATAACAGCGAGTGCGCACAGAGGTGCAATCAAAGCAACCATCGGAGCTAAGTAGTAATAAAACTTATTCGCATTCTGTGGAACGAAATCTTCTTTGAAAATGAATTTTATCACATCAGCTAATGGCTGAAGTAGTCCAAAAGGTCCAACTCGGTTTGGCCCTACTCTTCCTTGCATCCAAGCAGCTCCACGCCTCTCGAACCATACCATCACCGGGACAACTCCCAAGCAAACGGCTACCACGAAAATAATTTTTGCAACCAATTGAATCAGATCAAAATATTCCATAAGTCCTACTCTTAGTTAACCGTGTTCATAATGTTAACAACTTGTTGAACAGAGAGAGCCCCGCCTTTGTGATTAATCGCAGGTAAGAACTTCTGAACAATTCCATCGGTATTAATAAAGCTTCCGGCTTTCTCGACTGTCGCAAGTCCTGGAAGAACTCCAAGAATATTAACTGTCGATAGCTTTTTAATTTCTTCGAGATTCCAGACACCCCAAAGGATAACCTTTTGAGATGATTTAAACTGAGGAATCGAGGCTCTGCCGTTTCTAAAGACGATAACAACATCTGCTTCGCTGCCTGTTGAAGGAAGTGGAGAGATCTTTAGTTCCTCTAATCCTTTCGTATTTGGAGTTAAATCTTTCATCTTCAAAAGATGATCGAGTTTTTTATCCTGAGAAGAATCTGCAACTCCATTCGTACCATTAAATGAATACACCGAAGTATTTTTACCTAAGACTTGAGAAATCTTATCCTTAAGAACAGAAGCCTCTTCTCTTGTTGCATCAGTTCCAATAACAAGATCAACTTTTGCTGAGTCTTTAATCTTTGCTTTTAGATCCCTAATCAATGTTTCAAATGATGTCGACTGAAGCTTATTCTGGTAGTTCATCAATGGAGAAATAACTCTCGTTGGATTGACGAAGTCATTATAAGAGAGTCTCCCCTCGTCACACATCCAGTGACCATTAACTTTTTCGTTGTAGATAGGAACATATCGATAGATAACTTCTGCATCCGAGTGAACTTCAATGTTACAACCTTTTGAACATCGATCGCAAACAGAAGGCTTCTTGGTTAAGAACCATGAACGTTTCTTGAATCTGAAATCATTCATCGTAAGAGCACCAACTGGACAAAAATCTGTCAAACAGCCTTGGTAATCATTAACAAGACCTCGCTCATCAGCAACGTCTAATTCTTTATGCCAACCTCTATTGACCATTACAAGATCATTCGTCTTAGTCACATCGTCAGTGAAACGAACACATCTTTCACAGTGAACACAACGGTTCATATTAAGAGTGATTTTTTCTGATAATTTTTTTGTTGTAGCGTCTTCAAAAACTCGTTTTTCTTCTTTGAACTCTGATTTAGCCGGACCGTATTCAAAGTTATAATCCTGAAGTTCACACTCTCCAGCCTTATCACAAACCGGACAATCAAGCGGATGATTTGTGAGAAGAAACTCCATCACACCCGTTCTTGATTTCATGACTTTCTCTGAACGCGTATGAACCACCATGCCGTCAGCTGCAGGAGTTGAACAAGAAGTCATGAGTTTAGGAGCTTTTTCAACTTCCACTGTACACATTCTGCATGTTCCAGCGATAGGCATTCCAGGATGGTAACAGTAACGAGGAATTTCCTCATGAACTTTATACCTCTCTGCGACCTGCATAATCGTATCGCCGGGCTTGAACTCATACTGTTTTCCATCAATCGTCACTTTCGGCAGAGGTTTTGCCTCTGGAGAAGGATCAGATTGAACAGGCTTAAGCGCAGAGGAATAGTTTAAATCTACTTTAGATTTTTTAACTTCATGAGTTGTATTAGACATGAGCACCTTCAAGTTTGTGAGAGAAAGATTCAACTCTGCCAACACCCTTTAGTCCACCCCTCATGATGAGTTCTTCGAACTCTCCACGGAATTTACGAACAGATGAGAGAGCTGGACCTGTAACAGCATCTGCAAAAGCACAGATGGTCTGACCGGCCATATTGCTACAAATTTTAGCGATGTAATCGAGATCGTCTTGAGTTCCACCGCCGTCGAGAATTCTCTTGAACATTCTCGCTAACCAGTGCGAACCTTCTCGGCACTGTGAACACTGACCACATGACTCATGCTCATAGAATTTAAGTAAAGTATAAGTGGCTTCAACGATATTGACTGAATCATTCATCACAATAAGTCCGCCTGAACCGGCCATCGTTCCAGCTTTCGCAAGTGAATCATAGTCTGTTAAGCAATGACATTCATCTGCTCTAAGCATAGGAGCTGAAGCTCCCCCTGGGATAACAGCTTTGAGTTTTCCACCCTTCACGCCTCCCGCTAGATCAATAATATCGTTGATTGATAAGTTCATTGGTAACTCGTAAACACCTGGCTTATTAACATGCCCAGAAACGCAAATGAGTCGTGTTCCACCTGATCTCTCTGGTCCCATTTTAGCGTACTTTTCCCAGCCTTTACTGATGATATAAGGAACAGCTGCAAAAGTTTCAACGTTGTTCACACATGATGGCATACCATATGCTCCAACTTGTGCTGGGAAAGGTGGCTTAAGTCTCGGCTCACCTCTTTTACCTTCAAGAGAGTTTAAAAGGGCTGTCTCCTCTCCACAAATATAAGCTCCAGCACCTTTGTAAATGACTAAGTCAAAATCAAAGCCAGAACCTAAAATATTTTTTCCAAGGAATCCTTTGGCGTAAGCATCATCAATTGCTTTTTGCATGAGACGAATCTCTTTGTGCCATTCACCGCGGATATAAACAAATCCTTTATTAGAGCCGATCGCAAATCCACCAATAATCATTCCCTCAATCATGCGATGAGGAGTCTTCGTGAAGATAAGTCTATCCTTAAATGTTCCTGGTTCACCTTCGTCGGCGTTACAAACGAGGTACTTCGGCTTAGGGTTTCCCTTTTCATCTACGGGATTCGCAGGCATGAAAGACCACTTCATTCCAGTTGGGAACCCAGCTCCTCCTCGACCACGAAGATTTGATTTTTTTACCTCGTCAACAACCTCAGCAGGTTTCATTTTGAGGGTTTTCTCTAGTGCCTTATAACCATTTTCATTTTGCAAATAAAAATCAAGTGTTTCACAACCAGGTTTTGTTACATTCGGAGTAATTACTGGTTCGAAATGTTCATTATTGTACATCATGGCCAAACTCCATCTTTGCGAGTTTCTTTTCCAACCTCTTTACCTGCTAAAAGATCTGCTTTTGCTTTATCAAGAAGCTGAGTCAGAGACTCTTCGGTTAAATTTTCATAGTAATCTTCATTCAGCATCATCGCAGGGGCTGTTCCGCAGGCTGCAAGACATTCAACTTGGGAAAGTGTGAAATTTCCATCTTTGGTTGTCTCACCTACACTGATGCCAAGCTTGCGTGATGCACACTCGACCATTTTATCAGCGCCGTTAAGCCAGCATGAGATATTAGTACAGATTTGAATATCAACTTTACCTGCAGGCTCAAGTCTATACATCGTATAAAAACTTGCGACTTCTCTGACTTTTGAAACTGGTAGATTAAGAAACTCACCGATGTCTTTCATGCTCTCCATCGAGACCCAGCCGAACTCATTCTGAACTTCATGAAGCGCAGGTAAAAGCAGAGCTTGCTCTGTTGGAAATTGATGTCTAATACTATCTATCGTTTTCTTTATTTTTTCTGGTAATGCCATAAAATCCTCTCTCTATTTAACGATCAAGTTCACCAGCAATAATATTCACACTTCCAAGGTGAGCAACAGCATCAGGGATTTTTCCACCCTTCACAGACTGCTCGAAAGCTTGGAAGAGCATGAAAGAAGGAGATTTCACTCTCATTCTCCAAGCTTTTGGTCCTCCACGGCTTACAACATAGAAACCAAGCTCTCCATTTGGTCCCTCGACACAAGTAAAAGCTTCACCTTTTGGAACATCAATCCCTTCCATAAAGATTTTAAAGTGGTGAATCAAAACTTCCATCTTCGAATAAACTTCTAGTTTTTCCGGAATGTGAACTCTCTTATCACTCACCCATAGCGGTCCTTGCGGGAGTTTTTTATTACACTGCTTAAGGATTCGAACAGACTGTCTCATTTCCTCAAGGCGAACGAGGTAGCGGTCATAAACGTCACCATTTGAACCAACCACCACATCAAAATCAAGCTCAGGGTAAACATAGTAAGGACGATCACGTCGTAAATCGTGATCTACTCCACTCGCTCTTAAGCAAGGTCCAGTGATTGAAAATTTGAGAGCGTCTTCTTTTGAAATCGTCCCAACATTTTTTGTTCTATCAATCCAGATTCTGTTGGATGTAAGAAGACCTTCAACCTCATCGAGAGCTCTCGGGAATTCTTCACAAAATTTCCATAATCTTTCTGTGAAATTATCAGGAAGATCGTAACTCATCCCACCAATACGAGCATACGTTGTGGTAAGTCTCATCCCACACATAGATTCAATCATTGTGTAGGCTTCTTCTCGCCAGTGATAGAGAAGCCAGAAAACCGTCATCGCTCCAAGATCAAGAGCGTTAATCGCCACACAAATGATGTGGTCAATAATCCGCGACAGCTCCATACAAATAACTCTGATCCACATACATCTTTCTGTCACCGAAATCCCCATAAGGTTTTCGACGGACATGGCGTAAGCGATATTGTTATTTAAAGCAGAACAGTAGTTAAGTCGGTCTGTGTAAACCATCCATTGATGGTAGGTTTTATCTTCACCTAGTTTTTCTATCGCTCGATGAAGGTAACCAATTTCACAGTTAGCATCTTCGATCGTTTCACCATTCACACGACACATGACTCTTAGAGTTCCGTGCATGGCTGGATGAGAAGGACCTAGGTTAATAAGGACGTTAGGGTTGTAAAAGTCTGTTTGAGAATTAGGGTTTTGACTCATCTTATTTCTCACTTTGAGCTGTTTCAGTGTCAACTCTCAGAGGATTCGCACCAAGGTGGAACTGAATGTTGTCTTTAAAAGGCTCTCTTTGTTTGATGGGATATTCTTTTCTAAGCGGGTGTCCAGTAAATCGCTCATCCATCAAAATTCTTCTTAAATTAGGATGATTCTTGAACTTGATTCCGAACATATCAAAGACCTCACGCTCAAGCCAGTTCGCTGCGGGAAAAAGATCTGTGATTGAGTATGCATCTTCTGACTCTGCCACGAGAGCCTTAATTCTCAATCGGATTTTTTCGGTAGTTGAATAAAGTTGGTAAACGAGTACAAATCTTTGCTCACCATCTTCACCGTCTTGGTTATCGTAGGCTGTAATGTCAGAGAGAAAATCACACTTAAACTCTGGATCGAGTGTCATTGCCTTCACAAGAGTCTTCGCTTCTTCTGCGTTTCTTACCCAAAGAACCGGTTCAGCTAATTTATCGAACTCTAGCTTCCTACCTTGAGCAAACTTTTCCTTGAGGCGAGTATTGAAACTTTCTTGTCTTGAAACAAAGGCAGCTCCTGGAGCGACAGAACTTGTTCTCATCTTATTTCTCCTGAGCAGAAGCTTTCTGCTGATCTATATAGTCTTGGGTTAAGACGAAATCTGCTTTTATGTCTGAGTAGCTTTTTCTATATGTCATGGCATTAAGAGCATCATCAAAGGTTGGTCTTTCCGCTGGTTTCCGGTCCATTCCTTTATCAATTTTATTTTGAAGATGAAGAATGGCATGAATAAGTCCCTCTGGGATTGGAGGACACCCGGGAACATAAACATCTACAGGCATAATTTCATCAATACCTTGAAGCACAGAATAAGTATCAAAGATTCCACCAGACGATGAACAAGCGCCCATGGCAATCACCCATTTAGGCTCAAGCATTTGATCATAAATTGTTCTTAAAACGGGAGCCATTTTGGTAGTGATTGTGCCAGCGACAATCAGCATATCAGCTTGTCTTGGTGAAAACCGAACAACCTCAGCACCAAAACGAGACAGATCATACGTTGACGAAAGGGTTGACATCATTTCAATACCACAACATGAGGTCCCAAACGGCATTGGCCAGAGTGAGTTTTTTTGTGCCCATTTCGCAGCTTCATTGAGAAGAGTCGGAAAGAAAAATGAACTACCATCTTTTGACATAATTACCTCTTTAATCCCAGCTCAATGCCCCTCTTAGACGTAGATAAGCATACCCACCTAAGAGAAGAATAAAGAAGAGACCCATTTCTAAAAGTATTGTTGGCCCTGATTTTAAATATGTTTGATAGACAAGCGTCCAAGGATACATGAAAACAACTTCCACATCGAAAATAAGGAAGATAATTCCCACGAGATAGTATCGAACAGAGAACTGCTGGTGAGCATCACCAACGTATTCAACTCCACACTCGTATGTCTCATATCTTTTTTTAGTGTAATATGTGGGGATTTTACCCATTAATTTATTAATCCCAATAATCGCCGAGGCAATCACAACAGCAATGACCATCAGGATAAGGACTGCTAAATAATTCAGAGAACCTTCAATTGGAAGAGTCATAAAAATCCTAGGTATAATTGATCAGCTAAATTTAGCACCCGAGATATCAAAACTCAATGCTTCTCGACAGATATTTCAACTGTTTGGGGTGGCTAACAAAAATTTAAACTTGGCGTCACTTTCTTGAATAAGCTAAGCTATTCTCATGGAAAATTTAAAAACACTTGTCGACGGAAAGTATCACTACTTTGAAGATGACAAAAATTACGCTCAAGAAATTTTTAAATTCTCCCAGGACACAGAGAAAAAATCTTATCATTTAAACTCAGAGATCATGTCGAGAATCCAAACTGGCGAGTTTCTCAAAATTATCGTTAATTACAGTCTCTCGCATTTGTACGCTCCCCAAGAACTTAAAATTACGAGGACACTTGGATCACAAAGATCAGAAGAAACCTTCACCGTACAGGCAAAAACACAAGAAGTTCAATATGAGTTTCATGACCAGGTTCAGAAACAATCTTTCTCACGATCCTTTGCGGCTCGTCATTCTCTGGCAACACCGGCGATTTCGTCCATGGGACTTTTTACCCTCACACGCAAACTAGAACTCCGATCGCGTGCAGCGATCAATATTATTTCAACTAATAATACTTTCGAATTTGAAAAAGGCCCGTCTGAAAAAATTCTTTATGCAGAGCTGGTCGCCGTTGAGTTAGATAACTTTAAAATTGAACAAACGCCTTATAAGCCAACTCACATTAATTTATTTCAACATGACCTATCTAAAGCCGTTCAAGAGTCTCCTGTAGAGCTCTACCTGAGCAAGCATTTTGGTATCCCTTATATGGTGAAGAGTGGAAACCAAAAAATCATCATCAAACAGCTCAAACGTCACACTTGAAAATAATCAATAATTCTCTGGGAAGCTTCAGACAGATTCGTTAACTGAATATCGTAGGGTTCCATCAACTTTTGAAACGTTTTAATCGTTATCCCTTTCCATTTTTTTGTTCGGCAATCGACAATTAAAATAGCCCCATGGTCTGTCTCTGTTCGAAGGAGTCTACCTAGTTTTTGCTGAAGGGAGCGAGTTCTTTGAGCGAGGAAGTAATCAGTGAATTCGTTACCGAATTTAGCCTCATAAAAGTCACGTCGTTTTTGGATAACAATGTCTTGTCTAACGTCAGGAATTTTATCTATGAAAATGAACTGAAGTTTTTCACCAGGGATATCGATTCCTTCGCCAAAACTCTCCATACCTATAAGAATGGCCGAAGCTTCTTTTTTGAATAATTCAACGACGTTCTTTCCTAAACCTTGGACGAACACGGGAAGTTTGCCCTCGTATTTTCTGAGGAGGTAATCCACGGCTTGCTCGAAACGTAAACGGGACGAGAAGAGAAGTAAGGTTCGGCCTCCAAGATGATCAATAATCGGACAAACTTGATCGAGAGTGGACTCGACAAACTTAGGATCACTCAATGGTTTTGTATCGGAACAAAGAAAGACTTTCGATTTATTTTTATAGTCATAAACAGCGTCTAGAAAAAGACCCGATTTGAATCGTTTCTCCGCGGGAAGGAAACTGTAACCCGTCATCCACTCAACTCCACGAACACCAGTATCGCCTTGGGAGTTTGCGAGAGTGGCGGATGTAAAGACAACTGATGAACTAGGAAGAAGAAGCTCATCAAAAACTTTTTTTCCAACATCAATCGGAGAAGACTCTAAGCTGTATCCATCTTGTTCTGAAAATTTCATCACCGTTGCCCAATCCTGTGCCTCAGAAAGAAAATGCTTAAAAGCCAAGGCATGCTTTTCAAGAGAGGAAAAATTCATCTCAAACACTGCAAATGCTTTTAGTTTTTGAACCTCCCCCTTAAAATCTTTTGTCTCCCAGCGAGACATGTAGGGAAGATAAATTTGATAGAGTGACTCCAGAATAAACTCAGCACTTGAAAGATGGTTTCGGATGATGACAGTAAGTTCATCTTTTGCTTCTTGTTCTCGAGGGAATGGAAGTTCATTCGAATAAGCCGGAGAAAAATGAGGGAGTTTTTTGAAAAGCGATTCAATCAAAGTGGGAAGTGCATCGATATGATCTCGAAGCATTCTTAAATTAAACTGAGTCTTCTCTCTTATGTCAGCAACTTTATCCTCAGCCTGAAACTCCTCCTCCATCGATGAAATAAGATAAATGAGTGCTCCCATACCTTGAGGAAGATTTTTAATGAGACTTTCAATTGTTTGATGGGTCACTTCCACTGTAAAGGCTGCTGTCGCTTCTTGTTCAATTTTATGAGCCTCATCGACCACAATGTGGGATGGCCTTGGGAGAGATCGCGGCCAATTCAGCATAAGAGCATGGTTTCCGATAATAATCTGTGCCTCTTTGGCTTCTTTGAGTCCCTGGATGTAAGAACAGTTCTGAATCAAAGGACAAGTCGGCCCCACACATGCTCTGTAATCCACTGCGAGCTCTCTCTCTTTCTCTTGGAACAAGGGGATTATTTTTTTAAGGACAAACGGTAACTGCTCCCTTGTGATCTTTCTCTCTTGAGGAGCCTTCGAATTATGAAAGAAAAGAAGATCAAAAAAGCTGTTCACAAAAACTTCCTCAAAGTTGTAGAGGAGGCCGTCCTCCTGAAAGTTTTCTCGAAACAAAAGTTCGCAAAGGTGATTATTCGAGCCAATCAGCTTCACAACTTTTATTTTATCTCTTAAATGAAGGAGATCGAGAGTCTGGGGAACATCCTTATTAATCGCCTGATCTTGAAGTGTTTTTGTTCCCGTAGCAATCAAGCAGGGCTCTTTTTCACTCAAGCTAAAGAGCATTGATGGAATAAGGTAGCCCATAGTCTTTCCAGTTCCCGTAGGAGCTTGGATGAGGGCATGAATCTTATTTTTAAAAGCCTGACCAACCTTAACCGCTAACTGCTCCTGTGAATCGCGGTATTTATATCTTGGGAGAAGTTCTTGGATCTCTTTTTCAGAGCGAAGAATTGACTCAAGGTTAGCCTTAGAAAATTCGTGCCGAAATCTCGACTGAAATGAAGTCTCCGCTTCATGATTCGTCTTTATTTGGGCTAATTTTTTACAGGCTCCTTCGAGATCAAAGTCAATCTGTTCAGCAATGACCAGCAACTCAGACTGAGAGAGTTCAACAAAATGCTTAAACCAGAAATCCGACTGAAAACGCTGGAAGACCTCTCGAAGCTTGAATTTAAGTTCTCGATCTGTTTGCAGAAAATAACACCCAAGAAGCATCACCTTAAGTAAATCGAGAGAATCCTCAAATCCACGGTGCTGTTCTTTTTCCGCAAGTCCCATATCGACCAGAAAAGATTCCAAATTCAACTGAGCCGACTGAGGGAACAGGAGCGCCAGAAAAAGCAAGGAGTCTTGAAAACTCTCCTGTGGAGTTAAGGCCATTCTCACCTTATCGAAAAACTTTTCTAAAAAACTTTGTTCGAACCGAGCATTGTGAGCAATGAGTGAGTGCCCCTCAAGCTCAAGAAGATCATTTTCCACTTGAGACCAAAGAGGAGCCTTTTTTAGCATCTCTTGAGTGATGCCAGTAAGTTTAGAAATATACTGGGAAATTTCGTGCTGAGGCCTCACGAGTGAACTATATTTTTTGACTAGTTTAGTGCCTTCAAATTGTAGAAAACCAAGATCAATAATCTCATCGGTGCCGGGATTAATACCTGTCGTTTCAATATCAATGACCGCCCATTTCCCCAGACTCATGAAACCTCTTTATGCAAAGTGACAAATTAGAGAGTAACGATAAATTAATAGGCAGAGTTTCGTCAATCATGCTAAAAATTTATAGTCAAAGACAAGGAACGAATTATGCCAACATGGCTCATGCAGCTGCAATCATTTTTAATTGTTGTTCTTATGTTCGTAGGGATCCTCAATCGCAAGAAGAGAAATCTTCACGTGAAGATCATGAGTTCAGCGATCATTTGGGATATCCTTCTCATCCTCCAGATTGAGCTCAATCGTTCCGCTATCCTTAAAGCCTCAAAGGTTATGACAAATTCGGCCATGCTAAATATTCACGTCTCGATTGCTGTCACAACGGTACTTCTTTATGGCGTCATGATTTACACAGGAAGAAAAAAACTTCACCACAGCCCTTTTCCTCCGAAATTTCATAAGTTTGCTGGTTTCATCACTTTTGGGATGAGAATACTAACCTTCATCACGAGTTTTTGGGCAACTCCTTAAAGGATTTAAAATATGAGTCAGGAATTTAAGTTCGTTGAGGATCTAATTAAGTCTCACCTTGGTGAGAGTGAGGTTTTCGTAGAGGATATGACTGGAACCAAAGATCATCTCGAGATCACAGTTGTTTCGGATGTGTTTAAAGGAAAACTTCTCATCGAACAACACCAGCTCATTATGGATGCCCTCAAGGAAGAATTAAAACTAAGGATTCATGCTGTTAAGCTGCATACATACACAAAAGAAAAATTTGCAACACTAAGAGGTTAAACATGTCATTCAACATTTTAAACAACCAAGTCCAAGAAGTGCAGACAGTCGATAAATCTCTCGGACTTAAAGAGCAGATTGAATCGATTCTCAATTCATCATCAGTGATTCTTTTTATGAAGGGTAATGCCGATATGCCACAGTGTGGGTTTTCAGCAAATTCTGTAGCGATCTTGAAGAGCACAGGAGTTGCTTTTAAAACGTTTAATATCTTAAATGATATGGATATCCGCCAAGGGCTAAAAGAATTCTCAAACTGGCCAACTTATCCTCAGATCTACGTTAATCAAAAGTTGATCGGAGGAAATGATATCCTCACTGAGATGTACAAATCAGGTGAGTTGCAGGAGTACTTGGCATCAAATCTCAAGTAAGAATCCTAGGGTCACTCCTAAACAATCAAAAAGAAGTCACCATTATAGGCGCGGGTTTTTCTGGCTTATTGATGGGGTATTACCTTAAAAAAAATGGTTTCGAGATCAGGATCATTGAAAAAGAAAAAAGAGTTGGTGGGAAGATTTGCTCCTTAAGTACTGACTATGGTGTTCTTGAGCTTGGACCGAACGCACTTTTTTTAAATGCGGATGCAAGAGAACTTCTCGCAGAACTTAACCTATCTCCAGTTCCTGCAGCACCTAACCTAAAAAGATACATATGGGCGAAAAATCACCCACGATCTCCCTTAAGTTTTAAACTCATTCTCACTCTTTTCCTAAGAAGTTATCAGAGACCTCCTCTTTTGGCAGATGGTCTAAGTGTCGCAGATTTTTTTCGTCCTCTTTTGGGTGAAGATCATCTGAAGGATCTCCTCGATCCAATATTTGCCGGTGTCTACGCAACTCCAGTTCAACAGCTGCATTTTAAATCTGTGTTCCCAGATCTTGCCGAACGAGCTCACTTTAGAACTTATTTTCATTTTTTTTATTTTTATTTTCTAAAAATGAAATCAGAGAGACCTCAAAAACATGAGCTTAAAGGATCTGTGAGTTTTCACGATGGCCTTCAAACACTTATCACACGGCTTGAATCTGAACTTGAACCTTTTATTGAACTCAAAAAACACACTCATCTTGAGAAAGATAAAAACTTTATTATCTGTACTGATGCTCACACGGCAGCAGAACTTATCAAACCTATTTCTGTCGACGCAGCAGCAGAACTTAACCAAGTAAAGTATCAAACACTAACATCCACTTGTATCGTAAGTTCAAAAAAAATCGAGGCTCTTGATAATGCCTTTGGTGTTCTCATTCCCTACCAAGAAAAACTAAATGCGATTGGTATTCTTAATAACTCGGCCATCTTTCCTCATCTTATTAAAGAAGGATATTCATACACTTTCATCTCACCCGGTCAAAACGATCTCAAGGAAAGTATAGAAGACTTTAAGACTTTTGAACCCGATTTTAACTCGATGAATATTTTGTTTTCACGAACAACCCCATGGAAAAAAGCACTTCCGATTTATAATCTCAATCGTTACATCAGTATGAAAAAGTTGAATGTGATCTTGAAGACGCACCCAGGGATCGTCATTTTCGGTAATTATGTCGGAGGACTTTCACTGCGGGAGATGATCAGTCAGGCAAAGTTATTTGCCCAAGAGTTTAAAATCCACAGCTGAGAGATCAAGATTAAGCTCTAGAACTGAAGCATCCTTAACCTTCAGATCCGCCACTTTAAACTTCACTCCTTTTACATCGAGATATTGAGCGAGATCAAGATCATAACGCTTATTAAGAAACTCACCGAGAGAATCCTCTATCTCAGACCTTAGTCCGCTGTAGACAAGAGAGCTCAGTTTATCAAGATTAGAGGGATAATTAAAATTATTCACAAGTGATTTGTTTTTGAAGGGAGAATGAACATAAAAAGAAAGTCTATTATTTTTCTCATAAGGGTAAAGAGAAAGTGGAATTTCAAGAGGAAAATAAATCTCAGAGTTATTGTTATTTCTTTCTAAATAAACACCTATTTTCTTTTTGATACGCTCAACCAAACTTTTTGAATCAATTTTTTTCAAATCAATTCGAAGATTTACAACAAGGCTTAAACTTTGAGTATTAAAGAAGTGAACTTTAACATTTTCAATGCTAATACCATTGAGTTTCGTTAGGGAATAAAAGGTATTCTGAATGAATCCTGATCCACTAACGAGATCAAGTGCACTATTAAGCATTGGTTCAGAAATAAGTAGCGAATAGTCGCTCTTAACTTGGGAGCTAAATTTCATCTCTTGAAGACGTCGACTAGAATTTCCGAGTCGATTATCAGTCAGCATACGTTTATCATTGAGCATGAAAAAAAGGTGAGAAAAAATCTCTAAAGATCGATTGTCCGGCGAGACAACTTTCTCAAACTGAAGCCCAACCTGCGCTCGCTTCACGATCTGTGAAAACTGATAGGCTATTTCTTGTTCTTTTGTTCGGTGATATAAAGGCAAGATAATTTCTTTATATGGGTCTATTGTTCGATACTGAGGAGTATGAATAAACTCATTGAGCGAAATTCCATACATCAAATAATGATAACTCCACTGAGCAAGAATTTCTTTGTGAATCAAATACTTATTCAACATCTCCACTAAGTCTTGTGAAGCAAAGTCTGCAGTGTAATTTACAAGCTTAGACAAAAGAACAATTTTTCGGTTGAGAATAGATTGCTCGATCGCTTTGGGAGAGAGAGAAACTGATTGCCCGTTAATGAGAATTTTTACTTGAGGTGTTTGTATCCTACCAATCTTTAAGTTCATAGAATCAGGATTAATTTTCTTGAGATTCGTTTCTGTTTTCTCGACACTGATTCGAGTCACCATCATTGAGGTCTGAACTTTGAATAGAATCTTAAAAACGATCGGTGACTTGATCTCAACCATCACATCATTCAATCGGAAAGCTTGGCCATCCAAACACCCTTTATCGAACTGAGTAAAATTCTCACACAGGATGAAGTCATCCATTTTTAAACTTAGTCGATTAAAAGCGACAGAAACCTCAATCGATTGTTCGTTCAGTGACGACTTCACGACTCTCAATGTAGTATTAGCTCGATTAAGATCACTGGTTATTTTTATTGAACTGTGGGAGAGCGAGTATTTAAGTTTGTCGCTAAGGCGAAGGTCACTGATTTGAGTTAGGATATCGTAGACTGGGTTCTTTTTGATTTCAGACACGTCAAGTTCGCTTCGAAACTTAGCCTCCGGTATGATAAGTCCATCATTTTTTGGGTTATTGTAATTTAACCCAAGACTTAAAATCGTATTAAGACCTTTATCAGATATTTTGATGCCGAGCTGATCTTGACCAGCATAAGTGTGCAACATGGAGACGATAGAAATCAAAATGAATACTAATTTCATGCAATAAATCAGAGCAAGATTAATGCCAGATATCCCTCATTACGAGTCTTTCCGAGTGTCTAAAACTTAGACACTCGGCTAAAACTCAATCGATTTAGATCCAGAGTTTTATCTTCTCGTAGAGTTGAATTGTAAGAACTGTAACAATGAGGCAGCTAAAAATGATGAGCTGGCCAGGTAACTGAAGATAAAAAGTCCCGATGAGCCAACCAAAGAAACAACTGAGAATCGTGAAAATAATTGTATGAAAATTGAAACTGAAATTCATCCATGGATAGCCAACAAACCGGATTAAAAAACAACAAACCACGGGCAAAAGAATGTATTTATAAAAACCAATGAATCCCTCTAGGTACATAATATGTTGGTCTACAAAATAAGCAAAGAGCGTGATAAACAATGTCACGATAATATTATCTAGAACAATAAAGAACCTCATCAAGTGTTGTCTCCCCTGAGGTAAGATATCATTCCAGAGAACTGAGCTTAGCGCATTCAGCGAAGAGTCCAAAGAACTCATCGCCGCAGAAAGAATGGCCACAGCAACGATCCCTCTTTGGCCTGGACCCAGAAGAGAAAATGTTTTCTGGATGAACAAGTTCGCAGCCTCATTTAAGCTAAGATCAGCCTTACCAAAACTTGAAATGAAGCTAGCTCCAATAATTAAAAATAGAAGCTGAATAAGAATCGTCAAAACAGTTGACCACTTAATTGCGTCGATGGCAATTTTAGGAGTCTTACAAGCTTTGAGTTTTTGTACGTAATCTTGCTCAATCCCGTGTGTGGTGAAATCTAAAATAAAACCTGAAATGAGTCCAAGAATAATTGATTTCAAATCAAAGTTTATATCTATAATAATAAGATCAAGATTGAAAAAATGGTGTTGATTTTGAACATAGGAAAGAGACATAAACTCATAAAGGATTGTCGCTCCACCTGCGATGATGGCAATAAATTGAATAATGTCTGTTCTCATCACTACCTTTAACCCTCCCGTCACGGTATAGGTAAAAGTAAGAATGACAATCAAGATTAAAACGAGAAGATAGTCCCATTTATAAAATTCAGCAATAAATTTTGCTCCAAGATAGAGAGCTCCGGAGATAGAGAGAAGTTTGGCAAAAAAATAAATTGTTGCCAGAAACTGTTGCGCTCTCATTTGTGGTGCATAAATGATACTATAGTTTTTTACTCCTCGAGCGAAAGATTCGAAAATTGTGATACCTGAACGATAAAAATTTTTCAGCAAGAAAGTAGAGATAACATAGCGTCCAATGATAATACCCATGATATTCCAAATAATATTAATTTGACCAATCATCACGAGCGCAGGGATTTGAACGAATGAAAGTGATGAAAACTCAGTCGCAACGATAGAGAACGTCGCCTCGAGAGCGGAAGCATTTCTTGATGCAAGAAAATGTCTCTCCCCCTTATTTCGTACGAGACCTCCCTTCTTCTCATCTAATTTTTGCTGTCTAATTGTTTGGTAAGTAACTCCAAAGAGACAAAATAAATAGATCGCAACAATTATATGATCAATCAGCGTCATGAGTTTCTCCTGTTTGATCTGTTAAGTTTGTGAGTGCTCGAAACTCTGTCCATGTTGAGATAAGCGAAAATTGAAGTTCATAAAAGTTCGCCTCTGCAGTAGCTGCATTTTCTTCTCGTACGTTAACAAGAAAGAGATTTCCTCCACCTGACTTAAACTTAAAGGACTCTGCCTCAACAAGTTCTTTGGCTTTTTTAAATTCAATCTTAGCCTGATCAAGTTGCAATAGTTGTAACTCAAGAGATTTCAGTAATGAGGAGATTTTAACTTTTAAACTCTCCATCTCTAATTGCCTTTGAGACTCTATGACTCGACTCTCACTTTTTAAGAGATTCACCTGGCCAGTTCCAAGATTTCTCTCAATTGGAATTTCAAGCTTTAAGCCAAAGGTCCAAATATGAGGAGGATTTTGAATATCCTCATTGCCGATGTTTCGAGTGTAGTCTCCATAGACATCAAACTTAGGAATAAGAAACTGACTTGCGAGTTCAATCGACGTTGATTTTTGTTTAAGAGTAAGGTTAAGACTTGATATCTCTGGCCTCTTCTCAATGATTTGATCGTAATCAATTCCTTTTATTTCGTTTTCTATGAAACTCAAACTCTCAGGGAATTGATCAACTTCTTCCTGATCACTAACGATGAGAGGAAGACCATTTTGATCTCGATAGTAAAGGGACAATCTTTGTCTGGCTTGATTAAGACGATTTTCACTTTGAAGAAGATTCGATTTCCTGTTAGCCACGTACTGCTCATTCTCCGTCAGGAGAATTCTTGGACTATCACCTCTATCTGAACGTGATTTTAAATACGATGATCTTCGTATTCCGTTTTCATAAAGTTGATTATAAATTCGATAAATCTGTATTGAAGTGAGATAGTCCCAGTAACTTATTTCAGCCAATTTCTGGATTTCCCAAACAGTTAAAGACAATTCATTCTTCGTTATTTGATGATCGATTTTACTGAGAGCAAGCTGTGTTCGTCCTTGATCTGTGCTTCGATTTCTGAGAAGAGAAGTGACAAGGCCTACTCTTGGAGTACCTCCCGAGTTCGTAGACCATGTACTAAACTGAGGTGGAAAGAGACCATTAAAGCCATAAGAATACCCAGTGTAAATTTTTGAATTCATGACTTTTAATGGTTTTTCAACACTGACATCACTGAAAGTCCTCGCCCAGTATCCTTTGGCGACTCGAAAATGATCTCCTGTAATCTTCGCATCAAAATATCCTTGAGACGCACGGATCGCCTGCTCCTTCGCATCGACGTTTTGAAGTGCTGAGAGAATCGTCGGATGATGTTTCTCAGCACTTTGCTTTACATCCATCAGAGAAACCTTAGCCTGGAGATTTAGAATAAGAAGAAAAAAATAGTACATTTTATTTTTCCTCCGTTAGAGTGGCAGGAAATCCATTAAACTGTCTCCAGAGCTCGAATCCGAGAGGAACACTATTTAAGAGAACCCAAGCATTAACTCTCGTACCCTGTCGGATAAAACGATAAGCTGGCCATTGATTTTGATCTCGCGAAATAATCACTCGGAAACGACCATCCTGGCCAACCGTTGGATCAATCGTTAAGACTTTCCCTCCAAATGTACCAACTGCTACCGAAGGCCAACCTGAGAACTGAATCGCTGGCCATCCTTCAAATTGAAGCCGCACTAAAGAACCTACTCTTACAAGTGGAAGATCCATACCTGAAATATAAACCTCTGTCGCAAGATCCTCTCCCTCTGGAACAAACTCAGCTAATTGATCTCCTTCATTCACAATCAAATTAGCTCCACCAGATTTTAGCTTTAGGACAAATCCATTCTCAGGAGCTCGGATCACTTGGTTAGATTGACGACTCAATCGAGACTGAGCCTGAGTGAGACTAGCGAGGACTCCGGCTTCAGCAGATTGTGCATTTTTTAAAGCTATATGTGCTTGCTCAAAATCTTTCCTTGAACTAATTCCTTTTTGATAAAGCTCATGTTGCCGATAGTAATCATATTCTGATGTTTTAACCACAGACTTCGCTGCCTCGAGCTGCTTTTGTGCAGCATCTAGTTCAATTTTTAGACGCTCAAGAAACAATGGATCAACATCAGAAATCTCAACGATCGGCTCATCTTTTTTAATCGCCTGCCCCTCTCGCACAAACCATTTTTTAATTTTCCCAGGAAAAGGAGCTGCAATTGCTTGCACTCTTTTATCTGGAGAGAAAGCGATAACTCTTCCCTCTCCAATCGAGGTTTGCTGCCAAGGCAAAAAAACGAGAATCAGAAACATAAAAAATAAAAACATGATTAAGATACGTGCACTGAATCGCGCAAGCTCAGGAGCATCATGACGATGTACAAGCTCATCAAGAGTATATTTTTTCCATCTAAACTGAGACATTTGGTACTTCCTTTATGACTTCAGACATACTTGAACATGATTTTGAAAAATTTCTCTCTAAAAAAACATAATTATCAAACTGATAATCAATTTCTTTTTGATTTAAAAAAATCACTGTAGCCTGTGATTCTTTGAGGAGATAATTTAAACAAAGAAGTTTTCTCTCCGACGAAAGTTTTTCAACATCATTTGTAACGATGATAAGAGATGGTTGCTGGATGATAACTTTAGCGACTTGCAGTGCCAGACTTTCTGAGATACTCAGAGGATATCCATTGGGTAGTAGTTTTGTATCAAGTCCATCAGGAAGCTCTCTCACACGCGCAAGCAACCCAACCTTATCAAGAGCATTTTCAAGCTCGGTAAGACTAACTCCCTCTGAGGTCAAGCCACAAAGATTGTCTCTGATGTCAGTCGCGACAAATCTTCCTACAGCAAGCACCGCTAAATGATCTCGCAGATGAGAAAAAGATACATCATCGTATCTTTCTTCTCCCACGAAGATTTCTCCTTTGTGGAGTTTCGCGAAACCTTCAATCGCCTTTGTCAGCATTCGTGCAGCAGCAAAACTTTTCATGTAAACGTATGTTTTCTTTCCCGCTTCAAAGGTAAGATTCAACTTTACTCTGTCAGAAAACTCTGCATCCCTCAGTCGAATAGAATATGGATGAGAATAATCAACTCGACTCTTCTTTTCATTTTCTAATGGGTACAACCAAAATTCTGCAAGCTTATCGAGGTTTGTGCTGTAGTCATAAATACTCATATAAAAATTTTGAAGTCTTGGTAGCGTTGACAAAAGCATTGTCACAACAACGAAGGCAGCAACAAGCTGACCAATACTGAGTTCTCCTCGCTTAACAAGCATGTAACCAATACTTAACAAGGCAGAATAAATAACTGCGTTTATAAGCTGGAGAGAAATCGCCTGAACGAATTGCTGCCTAAAGAGGTTCTGTCTTTTGTTATTCCACTGATCAAGAAAATAGATAAATTTTCTCTCGGCAAACTCTCGCCCTCTTGATGTCATAAAAATAGGTCGCGCTCTCAAGACTTCATCAATCCAGCTCATGGCATCGTAGCGAGCATCAGCTTCTGGTGTCCCCGCCTCAACTCCTTTAGGGCCAAAGAGAATCCAACTCATCCAAAGGAGAAAGGTAATCATGAGTCCGAAAATTAAAAAATATGGATGATATAAACAAAGTAAAATGATGCTTAAAAGATACTGGATACCAAACCCAATACCGTCAGCAAAAAAGATGACCATACTTGACTGGGCTAAAAGAACGTCTGTGTATCTTTTTGAAAATTGAGTCCTATTAACCTGCTGAAAATCATGATCCACGTACCTCGTTGATCTTTGAAGAATTTCTTTACCGAATCGAATAAAAAGTCTTCGTCTTAAAATCTCTATGGCATAAAACTGAATCGTTTGTATCCCACCTGAGAAAAGAAGAACGATGAAGAGAACAAAAGTCATGAGAATAATTGGCTGTGTTAAATTCAAGATCCCAAGATTTGTGATAATCGACTGGATTGAAACAGGAATAATCAAGCTCAATAAACTGACGACAATCGAGTTTATCAAAATTAATTTTACGAAAGGAACTTCAGGATGAAGCATTTCCCGCAGCGTTTCTAAAAACGGCGCTCCCGATCGTATCTGACCAGTTAGCTTAGAAAAATTAAGCATATTTAACCCCTAACAAATATTTGTGTAAAAATGTGAAAAACTAAAAATGAGGCGGAGGAATTGCTCTAAGCGGTCGTAGAAAAATAAGTTGGTAATGAAATAAAAAGAAAACGATTGATGAAAGTAAAAAAAATCTTGCTGCTAAGTGATTTAAATCGAGTTCAATTTTTTCGAATGAGATAAACTGAAAAAAATCTTTATGACGATAGACTCTATCAAGATTCGCTGAAAAGTTTGAGCTAATTGTCTCGTAGGTTAAAAGATCATTATGCTGACAAAAATCAACTCTCTCAAACGAATCAAGAGATAATGAGAGAAGAAAGAAATAAAGAAGAATAAAAATTTTTCTCACTTCTTTGATCTTAGCTTAAATCAGTATTTAAGCAATTAATCTTTAGACTAATAAGAATTAATTTTTTTTCATCAATTCAAAGTCTTCAGCAAGCTTTAGTTCTAGAAGTTGAGGATTTAATCCGAGCAAACGAGACATCTCTAACTCAAGAATTGATCTGGTTGGCCAAACTCCATTTTCTTCAAACCATGCTTCATCAAATGACTTCAACCGTGGGAGATAACTTGATTCAATATTCTTAAAACTCGCTAAAGTTGCAAGGTTACTTGCTGGTACATCGGCTTGAGTATCGCGAGGGATTCCACTAATTTTTGAGACGATAGGCCAGAGCCAACGAATCTTTCTTGTTTTCCAGATAATCCTGACAAGTCTAGATGAGAATGTTTCTGGCAAACGATACTCCTGCTTATTAATCGCACCCAAAATCACTTTCATCATGGCATCTTTTCTCCATGAGTCTCTGATGATCGAGTAATTCGTCCAATCAACCACGACCTCAAACCTAGAATCAAACTCCATATCTCCAGGCATCATTAAAGGACCGGTTTTTAAATTAAATCGACGAAGAAGATCAGGGTTAGTAATTGATAAATAAGACGATCTCTCTGGTAAAATCACTTGAGAGTCAGACATTTTTTTAAAAGCAAAATATGGGATTTCTTCACAAGACAAAGCGTCATGATTATTAAAATCTAAATCGTAATCATAAGGAATTTTCTCCCCACTCTCTTCAAGAGTCCGTACTTTATCACCCATGAATTGTGAGGCTTTCACTGCGAGATCCTGATCTTTTGATCTAAGAATAAGAATCCGAGCATTTTCATTTTTAAGAGCATCCTCTAGCTCAAAGAGACTTACTCCCTTGCCGATATAAGATTCGATGGTGAAAAACTTCTCAAGATACTTATTAACGAAAACGATGTGGCTAAAAGGAGATGAATCCATCGTTAAATGTGTGATGCTTGAAGAAACGAGACTTACCCCTTTTGTTATCATCACATCACCGTCACTAAAAAATTTATCAGATCGTGAAGCATTTAAAAAGTAAGGAGGATAGCTCTCTGCCGAAAGGAGAGGTGCTGGTTTTGAATTAAAATCGAAAGCTTTGATGTC